>Ga0315899_10002034_pt1 | contig 22667 bp, 25 predicted proteins | sample LakEriMetagenome_2_FD_203518 | JGI IMG/M metagenome (GOLD analysis project Ga0315899, IMG submission 203518) | Freshwater fungal communities from buoy surface, Lake Erie, Ohio, United States - Buoy 4 MA112 | ecosystem: Environmental > Aquatic > Freshwater > Lake | place: USA: Lake Erie, Ohio... | reverse complement strand
AGAGGAGGTCGGGTTAACGCATGCGTCACTATGAATTAATGGTCATTCTTGATCCAGAACTTGAAGAACGCACAGTCACACCAAGCCTTGAGACATATCTCAAGATCATCAAAGATAGCGGTGGCACCGTAAATAAGCTTGACCTTTGGGGCAAGCGCCGTATGTCATTTGAAATCTTGAAAAAGGGCGAAGGTATCTACGCAGTTGTTGATATGAACTGCGAACCAGCCGCAATCAAAGAGTTGGATCGCCAACTTAATTTGAATGAATCGGTTTTGCGCACAAAGGTTATCCGTCCCGAATAATCCACAGATAGGGAGCGTCGCTCCTTAACTGTCACTCGTTGACGATAATTTAAAGCAAGGACTCCACCAGTAGATAAGTCTGAAGTGAACTCAGAGAAGAGGTAAAAAATGGCAGCAGGAGATACAACAATCACAATGATCGGCAACCTAGTTGATGATCCAGAGCTTCGTTTCACACCATCAGGTGCGGCCGTTGCGAAATTTCGCGTTGCCTCAACACCTCGTTATCTAGATAAGACAACTAATGAATGGAAAGATGGCGAGAGCCTCTTCCTTCAATGTCAGATCTGGCGTCAAGCTGCTGAGAACGTTGCAGAATCGCTAACCAAAGGAATGCGCGTCATTCTCTCTGGTCGCCTAAAGCAGCGTTCTTATGAAACTAAAGAAGGTGAAAAGCGCACAGTATTTGAGGTAGAGGTTGATGAAGTTGGTCCGTCACTACGTAACGCAACTGCAAAGGTGACACGTGCACAACGCGCAGGCGGAACAGGTGGCGGATTCGCGGCACCAGCTGCAACCGGCGGAGAGTCATTTAACGATGATCCTTGGGCTGCTGCTTCAACTACAAGTGCAGGCGGCGGATGGGCAACCACCACCTCCGAAGAACCACCATTCTAAAAAGTTTAAAAAATCTAACCATCCATTCCTAGTTTTATATCAAAGCGATAGAAGAACTAGGGCCCACTTAAAAGGAGCACCACAATGGGAGCAAGAAATAACCGGAACCTCAAGGAACCGAAGAATAAGGGCGCAAAAGCTGCTGCCCTAAATAAGAAGTTCAAGAAGAAGCCTTGCAGCTTCTGTCGCGACAAGGTGACATATATCGATTACAAAGATATCGCCACCCTTCGCAAGTACATTTCAGATCGCGGCAAGATCCGCGCTCGTCGCGTCACTGGCGCATGCACACAACACCAACGCTCGGTCGCAACAGCTGTTAAGAACAGTCGTGAAGTAGCGCTCTTGCCTTACACATCGACAGCGCGCTAAGGGGGGATTGAGAATATGAAACTTATCCTTACTCGCGAAGTTACAAAGCTCGGTTCAGCCGGCGATGTAGTAACTGTTAAAGATGGCTACGCACGCAACTTCTTGTTGCCACGTGGTGTTGCAATCGCATGGTCACTTGGTGGCGAAAAGCAGATCGAAGGAATCCGTCGCGCTCGCGCTGCACGTGAAGTCCGCGACCTCGACCACGCTAAAGAGATAAAGGCATCACTAGAAAAGACAGCAGTTACTATCAACGTAAAAGCTGGTACTGCTGGCCGCCTCTTTGGTTCTGTCACAGATAAAGACATTGCAGCAGCCATTAAGGCGGCAGCAGGCGTTGATATCGATCGCCACAGTATTAAAACTGCTGGCCATATCAAGAAGGCTGGAGATCACTCAGTAAAGGTTTCACTTGCGCACTCAGTGGTTGCAACAGTTACCGTTACCGTGGTTGCCACAAAGTAAAAGTAAAAGTTAAATACCCCGGCTGCATATGTAGCCGGGGTATTTTTTATTTCTATTTGATAAATCTCAATAATTGAGAAGTTGATAATTACTTTCATGCACAGGGGTTAGGTATAAACACCCCCGCCTGACCTGCGCTTTCTCTATAAAGGGCCGGTACTCAGAGAGTTACCCACACCCTGCGCACAGCGATTTACACAGGAAATGAGGGTTATCCACCTGGTTGTGCACAGCCTTATCCCCAGGCTCCTTCGCTTTTGTCAGCGCTAAATGGGAGGTTACACCCGTGAGTATCGCCGAACTACCCAACAACTCCTCGAGGGCAAACGCCTCGTATAACAACGTTGGCACCGAATTCGAGCGCACACCACCACAAGATTTAATCGCTGAACAATCTGTACTCGGTGGAATGTTGTTATCAAAAGATGCGATCGCAGATGTCCTCGAAATTTTACGCGAACGCGATTTTTATCGCCCTGCGCACGAACTTATCTACGATGCAGTCCTCGATCTTTATGGCCGCGGTGAACCAGCGGATGCGGTCACCGTTGCAGCTGAGCTAACTAAGCGCGGAGATATTGCACGCGCTGGTGGCGCGCCTTACCTGCACACTTTAATTTCATCTGTGCCAACTGCAGCAAATGCAAGTTACTACGCAAAGATTGTTCGCGAACACGCAATTATGCGCCGCTTAGTAGAAGCCGGCACAAAGATTGTCCAACTTGGTTACAACGTCGAAGGCGAAGTTGATGATGCCGTTGATCAAGCGCAAGCGGAAGTTTATGCAGTTACTGAACGACGTACCTCAGAAGATTATGTACAGCTTGCAACTTTATTGCCTGAAGCTCTCGATGAAATTGAGGCGATTCAAAAAGGCACCGGCATCGAAGGCGTTAAGACTGGTTTCCGCGATTTAGATTTACTTACACATGGGCTCCACCCCGGCAACATGATTATCTTGGCGGCGCGACCTGCAGTCGGTAAGTCAACTCTCGGTCTTGATATTGCGCGCCACGCATCAATTCACGATGGAAAGACTTCCGTTATCTTCTCGCTCGAAATGTCACGCTCTGAAATCACAATGCGTATGTTGTCTGCAGAAGCGCGCGTTGGCCTAAATAACATTCGCTCTGGCCAGTTAAGCGATGAAGAGTGGTCAAAACTTGCGCGACGTATGGGAGAAATTTCTGCTGCGCCTTTATTTATCGATGACTCTCCAAACCTTTCAATGATGGAGATCCGCGCTAAAGCCCGCCGTTTAAAGCAGCGCCACGACCTGAAATTGATCGTTATCGATTACTTGCAGTTGATGACTAGCGGCAAGCGCGTAGAGAACCGTCAGCAAGAAGTCTCTGAATTCTCACGCCAACTAAAATTAATGGCGAAAGAGTTAGATGTTCCGGTTATTGCTATCTCACAGCTAAACCGTTCGCCAGAACAACGCTCTGATAAGAAGCCAATGCTCTCTGATCTACGTGAATCTGGTTCTATCGAACAAGATGCTGACGTTGTTATCTTGCTCCACCGTGATGATATGTATGACTCACAGAACCGATCAGGCGAAGCAGATTTAATTGTTGCTAAGCACCGTAACGGTCAGACCAAGACAATCACCGTTGCAGCACAACTTCACTTTGCGCGTTTTGCAGATATGGCGCCAAACGCTGGCTCTGGTCGTGACTTCACCGCGCCGCAAGATCCGGCTGCAGGGGCGTGGAACGAATAAAGTTATTTAGCCCTTGTCTTTGTACGATCGGCAACATAGATCCCAATTAAAACGATTACGACACCAACAAGTTGGATCGCGCTCCACGATTGAGATAACCAGATCCACGCAAAGGCGCCAGCGAGTACTGGCTCCAACATTCCAATAACGCTAGCTGTAGATGCGCTGATTATCCGAATTCCGGTGATAACAAATAAATAGGGAACCATTGTTCCGAAGATAATTACATAGGCGAGCAAGGCCCAACCAGGTGCGCTGTATTCTGCAAAGCGCCCCTGCAAATTAATATCCGCCGAAAAAATTCCTACTGGGAAACTCCAGATCGGCAGAAATATTGACCAGAAGAAACCTGCGACCCCTAAACCCCAGACGACTGTCGATTGTGCGCTGCGCTTACCGTTCTGCGATTCACTAATTAGGAAGTAAAGAGCTAAAGCAATTGCGGCCCCAACTGCTGCAAGAACCCCAATTAGATCGAAGGCAAAGCCTTGCCAAACTTTGGCTACAAGAATCAATCCGATTAGGGATAGCGCAATTGCCGTCCACATATCTCGCGCAACTGAACCTTTACGCACAAATTTAATCCAGAGAACGATCCAGATCGGCGCGGTAAATTCTAGGATTAAGACCAAACTAAGCGGAACGCCGCGTGAAATACCTACGAAATACCCTAGCTGCACCAAGGCGAAGCCAACAACTCCATAGACAATCAGGGTGGGGATTTCATGACGCTTCGCCTTTAAGGAGTTGCGGTCTTGAATAAAAGTTATCAAGAAGAGAAAAAAGAAAGCACCTAATGCGCGAACCTGCGCGAGGCGAAAGGTTGTCATATGGTCGAGGACCAAGGTAACGATTACGCCATTTAACGAGAAGAAGAGCGCGCCTAAAACAATATATAACTCACCCCGGTGCTTACTAAGCATTGGCCGAGCCTATATGACTTTAAGCCAGACTAAAGACTAAAAAGCGCTCTCCGAGATCTCCATAATCGCGCTATCAGTTGCTTCGACGATCTTACGATCTGCTGTGATATGCGGGAGATAATTAGTCACAAAGAACTTTGCAGAGGCGATTTTTCCTGCGTAGAAATCTTTATCTTTAGCCGATGCGCTTTCAATTAGTCCAGCAGCGATATCTGCTTGGCGCAATAACAACCAAGTTGTAATTACGTCGCCAACCGCCATCAATACGCGAGAGGTATTTAGACCAACCTTGTAAATTTCTGGGGCAGATTCTTGCGATGCCATTGCGTGGCCAACAAGAACTCCAACCATGCCATTTAAATCACCGAGGGCTTTTAACAGCGCTTGCTTTTCAGCAGCGTGTACGCCACCTGATTCAGCGAAAGTTTGAATCTCTTTACCAAGTAATCCAAGGGCTTTTCCGCCATCTTTAACAACTTTACGGAAGAAGAAATCTAAACCTTGAATCGCAGTTGTTCCCTCATACAAAGTATCGATCTTGGCATCGCGAACATATTGTTCAAGTGGCCAATCTTGGGTAAAGCCCGCTCCACCAAATGTTTGCAGAGATTCGGTACCAAGCAAAGTCCAAGACTTTTCAGATCCATAACCCTTTACGACTGGAAGAAGGAGATCATTAAGCGCTTCCATAGATTTCGCTTTTTCATGATCACCGGCAGCGATTGCTAATTCGATTTGATCCTGAATCGATGCGGTGTAGAGAACTAGCGCGCGCATTCCTTCAGAGTAAGACTTTTGCACCATCAAAGAACGACGCACATCTGGGTGATTAATAATGGTTACACGAGGGCTGGCTTTATCGTTCATTACCTTCATATCGCCGCCCTGTACGCGCACCTTTGCGTAGGCAAGTGCTTGTTGGTATCCAGCAGATAAAGTTGCAATTGCTTTTGTTCCAACCATCATTCGCGCAAATTCAATAATTTTAAACATCTGCGCGATACCTTCGTGAACCTCACCAAGCAAATAGCCAACAGCAGGCTCTTTCTCGCCTAGGTTTACTTCGCAAGTAGCTGAAACATTAAGCCCCATCTTGCTTTCTAGTGATGTTACATAAACGCCATTTCGCTTACCGAGCTCGCCAGTCTTTAGATCAAACATAAATTTAGGAATTAAGAAGAGAGATAGACCTTTTGTGCCAGGTCCGCCACCTTCACGGCGAGCAAGAACAAAGTGAATTACATTTTCGTAGAAATCAGCATCGCCAGATGTGATGTAACGCTTTGTTCCGGTGATATGCCAAGTGCCATCTGGTTGTTGCACAGCTTTAGTGCGGCCAGCGCCAACATCAGAACCTGCATCTGGTTCGGTCAATTGCATGGTTGCGCCCCAGTGGCGATCAACCATAAGTTTCGCCATCTGCTTTTGATCTTCAGTTCCTAATACATAAGCAACTTGTGCAAAGGCGTAACCAGATGCGTAGATATGAATTGCAGGGTTTGAACCGAGCACCATCTCTGCAATTGCCCAACGCACAGTGGCTGGGACTTTAGTTCCGCCTAAATCAACAGGTGCATCAAGGCGCCACCATTCGCCATCAACATATGCCTTGTAAGATTTTTTAAAACTTTCCGGAAGCGTGACATTGCCGGTCTCTTTATTAAGAATTGCACCAACGCGATCACCTTCAACGAAAGAATCTGCAAGATCATTTTCGGTAAGACGCTTCATCTCTTCCAACATGCCCATCGATGTTTCGCGATCGAGCTCGCTAAAGATGGAAGTTCCCAGCACCTGTTCTGTGCCGAGCAGGTCAAAGAGGCAGAATTCGATATCGCGCAGATTGGCGTTGTAGTGGCTCATAGGCAAATAATGCTACCCACCAGTAACTTATGCAAGCCAAAAGTCAGTCTTTTAACCGCGGTCATATAGGCTCACGCCGTGCTACTTAGTGATCGCGATATCCGAGCCGAAATTACCGCCGGCCGCGTAGCCGTCGAACCATTTGAAGAGGCGATGATCCAGCCATCATCGGTTGATGTCCGCCTCGATAAATTCTTCCGCGTCTTTGAAAACCATAAGTACTCAGTTATCGATCCATCTATCGAGCAGTCCGAGCTAACTCGTGAAGTCGTCGCCGATGATGGTGAAGCATTTATCTTGCACCCAGGTGAATTCGTTCTTGCCAGTACTTACGAAGTTATCACCTTGCCAGATGACATTGCCGGACGCCTGGAAGGAAAATCTTCACTTGGGCGCCTTGGGCTTTTAACGCACTCAACAGCTGGCTTTATCGATCCTGGTTTCTCTGGCCACATCACTCTTGAACTTTCAAATGTCGCGAATCTGCCTGTCAAATTATTTCCGGGGATGAAGATCGGTCAGCTCTGCTTGATCAAACTCTCTTCACCCGCCGAACATCCTTACGGCTCTGCTATTTATGCATCTCGTTACCAAGGACAGCGCGGTCCAACCCCGAGCCGTTCCTTTATGAATTTTCACCAGAGTAAGATTAAGTAACTCGCAAGGGAATACAACCTTTGCTTAAGGGGTTGAAATAACTATGGAAATCATTATCGCGCTCGCCGTCGTCGGCTTACTCGCTCTATTCTTTATCGCGCAATACAACCGATTGATTCGCTTAAATATCGCGGTTGATGAATCATTTGCGCAGATTGAAGTGCAATTAAAGCGTCGCACTGATTTAATCCCAAATTTAGTGGAAACCGTTAAAGGTTATGCAAAGCACGAACAAAGCACTTTTGATGCAGTTGTCGCAGCTCGCGCAAAAGCAACTACTGCTTCAGGTGTTGCTGATGTTGCAGCAGCTGATGGAATGTTGACGCAAGCCCTCCGCGGCTTGCTTGCAGTAGCTGAGGCATACCCAGATCTAAAGGCATCAACAAACTTCTTATCTCTGCAAGAAGAGCTTTCAACAACTGAAAATAAAGTTGCCTTTGCGCGCCAGTTCTATAATGACAATGTCCGCAATTTAAATACTGCGGTAAAAACCATCCCAGCCAACTTTTTCGCTGGTTTTGCCAAGGTGACAGAGCGCGAATTCTACGAAGTTGAAGATCCACAAGAGCGCAACGTTCCAAAGGTTGCTTTTTAACAAGTAATGGCGACTAACGACTTTCGCGCTCAGCAAAGTGCAAATAAAGGCAAGACATATTTTCTTCTTGCTTCAATGGGTTTACTGACCGGACTTGTTGCATATGCGGCGCTGACTTACTTTGGTGCGGGCACATCGACTTTCGTGGTGCCACTTGCAGTTGGTATCTCATTAATCGGTGTGTGGGGCTCTTATTACGGGTCAGATAAATTAGTTTTGAAGATGACCGGCGCAAAGTTAATTCAGCGCGAAGATAACCCAGAACTATTTAACGTGATTGAAGAAGTAGTAATCGCTAGCGGTCTGCCAATGCCACAAGTAGCAATCGTTGTAGATAGCGCCCCAAATGCCTTCGCTACTGGACGCGACCCTGAACATGCGCTCATCGCTTTTACAACTCGCATCTTGGAAATTATGGATCGTGATGAATTACAAGGCGTAATCGCTCACGAGTTATCGCACGTTGCAAATAGAGATACTTTGGTTTCGGCTGTCGCGGCAACAACTGCGGGAGCAATTGCGATATTAAGCGATTTTCTAATGCGCATGATGTGGTTTGGTGGCGGTCGCCGCGATCGCGATAGCAACGCAAATCCTGTGCTACTAATCGTCTCTCTCTTTGTTTTAATCTTGGCACCGATTGCAGCGACTTTACTTAAGAGCGCAATCTCCCGCCGCCGTGAATCACTTGCTGATGCAACTGCAGTTTCATTTACGCGCAACCCAGCAGGCCTACGCAAAGCTTTAGAAGTTTTAGCTGCTGATTCGACAGTAGTCCATCAGAAATCAAATGCGGTTGCACATATCTGGATCGAATCACCGTTGGATGGCAAAGCAGTTTCCAAGATGTTCTCTACGCATCCACCGATTGAAGAACGCATCGCTACTTTGCGCGCAATGGAGTCGCTCGGTAATTAAGACTTAGGAAGATACTGGAAAGAAGAGTGTGAAAGCGGCGCCTTTACCAATTTCTGATTCAACACTTACTTGTCCGGCGTGAGCGCGCATAACTGCATCGACTATGGAAAGTCCCAGTCCGGTTCCCTCACCATCAGTGCGCACTCGCGAACTGTCGGCGCGATAGAACCGCTCAAAAATCCGTTCTTGATCTTTCTTCGATAACCCAGGTCCATTATCTGCAATACGTATTCGGACTCCATCTTCACTTTGGCTAACTGAAACATCGATCATTGTTCCTGCAGGAGTGTGGGTGCGAGCATTTGCAAGCAAATTGGCAACCACCTGATGTATACGATCGCTATCACCTAAGGCATAAATCTCTTCATCCGAATTATTAAAGGTGACCGGATGGTATGGCCCTGCTGCGCGAGCGGATTCAACAGCATCTAAAACCAACTTACTTAAATTAACTGGTTCAGATTTCATTTGGCGAGACTGATCAAGGCGAGCGAGCAAAAGTAAATCTTCAACGAGTGAACCCATACGCTTTGACTCGTTCTCAATTCTTCCAATTAACTCTTTAGTCTTTTCCTCACCACTGACAGCGCCTTGGCGATGTAATTCAGCAAAACCACGAATAGCGGTAATTGGTGTGCGCAGTTCGTGGGATGCATCTGCCACAAATCGGCGTAACTTACTCTCACTTTCTACGCGAGCGGCGAAAGACTCTTCAATCCGTCCCAACATAGTATTTAGCGTTTTTACTAGTCGTCCGACTTCAGTATTTGGTTTTACATCAGGTAAACGTGCGGTTAAATCACCTTCCGCAATACGCACTGCTGTTGCTTCCACAGTTGCAAGTGGACGAAGTCCAACGGTAATTACCTTACGAGAAGCTAGCGCGATAAAGAGAATCGTAACTAAGCCAATTAAAATAAATAACGCCTGTAAGCGGCGCAGAGTACGATCAATATCTTCAAAAGATTGGGCAACTACAACTGTTCCCAAACCAGAGGGCAGCCTTTGAGCGATTGCGCGAAAATCAGAGTTTGGCGTTTCGATCGTGAATGGGCGGCTGGCGCGCTCAATCACCTCTTCAGGGGTTATCTCTTGCAAGTAACTCGTAATCTCAGTTCGATTCAAATCACCGCCGATTTGTCCAAGAACAATGCCAGCTGGGCCAATTAAAGTGACGGATATTGATGTTGGTACGCGCTGCAGAGGAACTTCAGCTCCTCGCTCCTTATCATCGTCATCATCTTCCTCACGCGCTTCATAAGCAATTCCCGCACGTTCGACGCGTGGAAGTGAGCCCCCAGCAACGCTTATCAACTCAGAATCCATCTGCTGCGTTAAGTAGGTACGTAAAAGTGTTTGAGCAGCAACATCTGATGCAACAACGCCCATTGCCGAGAGGAGAACTACGCCGAGCGTTAACCGGTTAAGTAAACTCCAATTCGATAGCGGGCTATACATTTATTTCGCAGCAGGCAATCTCAATCGATAACCAACGCCGCGAACAGTATGAATCAAAGGCGGATCAAATGAGTCAACTTTTTTGCGCAGGTAAGAAATGTAGGTTTCAACGATTCCAGCATCGCCTCTAAAGTCGTACTGCCAAACGTGATCTAAAATTTGAGACTTTGAAACTACGCGATCGGCGTTAATCAAGAGATAACGAAGCAACTGGAATTCAGTGGGAGACATTTCCAATAAATGCCCAGCTCTGTGTACTTCGTGAGTTGCCTCGTTTAACTCCAGATCTGCGAAACGAATTTTCTCGTCATCTGTATCAATTTCTACAACACCAATCCGGCGAAGTAGGGCACGCAGGCGTGCAACAAGTTCTTCCAAACTAAATGGTTTGGTCATGTAATCATCGCCACCAATTGTTAATCCGGCGACCTTGTCATCCATTCCATCTTTTGCAGTTAAAAACAAAACTCCAACATTTAAGCCTTCGCTACGTAATTGGCGACAAACTTCAAAGCCATCAAGATCGGGCATCATCACATCAAGGACAACAGCGTGTGGCTTAAATTCTTCTGCAACAGTCAGCGCTTCCGCGCCAGTTGCTGCGGTGCGAACTTCAAAACCAACAAAGCGAAGGCTTGTGGAAATTAGGTCGCTGATGCTCTTTTCATCATCGACTACAAGGATGCGGTGAGAAGTCTTGCTTTCAAGGGTGGCCATGGTTTGACAATGCTCCCATGACCTGTGAGAACGCTGAGAATATGGTTAGTTATCGCCCAATAACGCTCTCTATCGCCATTTACTTAGGCGATGACGCTGCTCTTTATCGCCATTTACTTAGGCGATGACGCTGCTCTCTATCGCCATTTAGTCGCGAGGCTGAAGCCAACCCCAATAAAGCTAAAGCCGATAATCATGTTCCAAGCGCCAATATCTGGGATCGGGAAACGAGTCTGAGTCACATAGAAGACCACAATCCAGAAGAGGCCGATCAAGAAATTAGCGACCATTACAGGGGCTAACCAACGCGGGCTCTCAAGTGGGCCACTTGGCTGGGTTTCGTGAATCAACTCATCGTGAGCGCGCTGCTCTTGGACTTTCTTACGTAATTTCGACTTAGGCATGGTTAAAGGTTACAGGTTAAATCGAATACTGGAAACAGCGATGCTCTCCTCCTGCCAGAATTAGGCCATGGCCCGGATCCTTGTCGTCGATAACTACGACTCCTTTGTCTTTAACTTGGTGCAGTACCTAGGCCAACTTGGAGCTGAGTGCACCGTCAAACGTAATGATGAAGTTACTGCAAGTGAAGCCAGTAGTTATGACGGAGTCTTAATATCTCCAGGGCCCGGAACCCCTGAAGCGGCCGGTGTAAGTATTGAGATGATCAAATACTGCGCGGAAAAGAAGATTCCACTCTTTGGAGTTTGTTTAGGCCATCAAGCGATTGGGGTGGCATTCGGTGCAACTGTTTCGCGCGCACCAGAACTATTGCACGGCAAGACATCGCAAGTCGTTCATGAAGGTAAAGGCGTTTTACTTAACTTGCCTTCACCATTTACCGCAACTCGCTATCACTCACTTGCAGTTGAACGGGAAACCGTTTCGAATGAACTTGAAATTACCGGAGAAACTGAATCTGGCGTTGTGATGTCGCTGCGCCATAAAACTTTGCCGATCGAAGGCGTGCAATTCCATCCCGAATCTGTGTTAACCGAACACGGACATTTAATGTTGGCTAACTGGTTGACACAATGTGGAGATAAAGGCGCGCTCGCTAAATCTGTAGGACTATCTCCAGTTGTAGGTCGCCGCTCTTAATTTATGGAGCTTTATTAATTGTAATTGTTACCGGCTTACCAATTGTTTGTGTTGTGCCGGCATCAGGTGCTTGGCGAATTACTACTCCGATCGCTTGTGTAGCATCGTAATCGTTAAATTCGCGAACCAAGAACCCAGCCTGGATAAGTAAAGTCTTGGCTTGAATTGCTTCGATTCCAATTAAATTTGGAACTTCAACTTCACCACTAGCGATTGTTAGAACAACTCCTGCACCTGCCGTAATTTTGGAACCGGCCTCTGGAGTTACAGTTAAAACAGTTCCCTGAATTTCATCAGATGGCGCGGCTTCGGTTCTGGCGATCACCAAGCCAGCCGCAGCAAGTGCGGTGCGCGCATCGATTAGAGACATACCTACTAGACCATCAGGAACGATCGCATCTCCTGGACCATCAGAGATAGTTAGGGTGACCGCAGAACCTTTTTTAACTTGCGATGTAGCAAGTGGAATCTGGCTGGCTACGCGATCTTTTGGAATTCGTGGGTCGGGAGCGCGTTGAACTGTGATTGTGTACCCAGGCAGTAAGGCGCGGGCTTCAGACTCTGTTAAGCCAACGACATTTGGAATTTCATTGCCTAGCGATGGAGTAGAACCGCCATTTAAGGAGAGACCAAGAATCGCGGCAACCGCGGTTGCGAAAATTGCGATGCCGGAAATTATTGCGGTGCGACGAGTTACGAAAGGAGCCCTAGCGATCTTTGTAGAAATATTCTGCCCGGCGCGAATCTTATTTATATCTTCCAACATTGCGTTTGCAGAAAGGTAACGATCTTCTGGTTTCTTAGCGAGTGCTACAGCCAACAAAACTTCTACGCTCTCAGGAAGATCAGGTTGTAACTGACGAGCTGGCGTTAAAACACCCGAGACATGTTGGTAAGCGATGGATACCGGTGTTTCGCCAGTGTATGGAGGACGCCCGGTTAAGAGTTCAAACAATAAACAACCAGTTGAGTAAATATCTGTTGGAGCATCGGCAACTTCGCCGAGCGCTTGTTCTGGAGATAAATATTGCGCAGTGCCTACAACATTCCAAGTGCTAGTTAAGGTCGCACCGAGATCATCCATTGCGCGCGCGATTCCAAAATCCATCACTTTAACGTCACCCTTATCAGTGATCATCACATTTGCGGGTTTGATATCGCGGTGGACAATTCCACGTTGGTGCGAATAATCAAGTGCGGCAAGGATGCCTGCACCGATTTCAAGTGCGCGATCAAGTGGCAATCGTTCACCGTCATGAATTAACTCACGAAGCGTGTGCCCAGAAACTAACTCCATTACTATGTATGGTGCCGGCTCTTCACCTGAGTCATATACCGCAACGATTCCCGGATGGTTTAGTCCTGCTGCTGCCCTCGCTTCTTTTCGAAAGCGCGCAACGAAGGTTGAGTCTTTAGCTAGATCACTTCGCAGAATCTTTACTGCTACTTCGCGCGATAACCGCTGGTCTTGCGCAATATAAACGTCGGCCATACCGCCTGTGCCGATCATTGCCCCAAGTTGGTAGCGACCGCCTAAAACTCTATTGTTCATGATTTAGCCGCTCCCAACTTTTCAACTTCAGAATCGCTAGATTCAACTAGATCTGCCAGAACTATGGTGACGTTATCAGGTGCACCATTTATATATGTGGCATCAATCAGAGCATCAACCGCCGCCGCCGCATCCTTACCTTTGATCAAAGATTTGATTTCCTTGTCGCTTAAAACTCCGGTCAATCCGTCACTGCATATTAAGTAGCGATCCTTAATTTTTCCTTCGAAGACATGAAGTGAAGGCTCGAGCGTGCCTTCGCCCATCAACGCTTGGGTCAACATTGATCTCTGTGGATGAATCTGGGCATCTGATTCGGAGATAATTCCTTTATTCAGTAACTCTTGTAGAACTGTGTGATCAGCGCTTAATTGTTCAAGATCATTGCCACGGAGACGATACGCTCGAGAATCCCCAATATGTAGCAATGAGATCTCTGAGTTATTTATGAAGAGCGCGGTAAGTGTTGTTCCCATACCAGCTAACTGCGGTTCATCTTGTGTTACCGAATGGATATGGCTATCTATCGTGTGAAGCGAATTAAGGAACAAGTCGCTTGCGGATTCGCTATCAACGCCTTCATTGATAAATGTGGGTGCTATTTCTGAGAGCGTCTTTATTGCAACTGAAGATGCAACCTCTCCACCCGCGTGACCGCCCATGCCATCGGCGACTGCGATTAGTTGCGAACCTATTAGCGCGGAATCTTCATTGCCATTTCGCACCAGACCGACAGCAGATCGCGCTGCACATTGAAAATAAAGTCGGCTCATACCGCTTAGCCTAATGGTGTTAATCTCGAACTATGAAGATCTACGCTCATCGTGGGGCATCTCATGACTATCCAGAGATGACGATGGCGGCTTTCGAAGCGGCGGTTAAGCAAGGTGCTGACGGTCTCGAGTGCGATTTGCGATTGAGTAAAGATGGTGTGGCAGTTCTGTGGCACGATGCAGATCTCGCTCGCATAGCCAACAATAAAGCGTTGGTTTCAGGCAGCACTTTTGCGCAGCTAAAAGAAATTTATCCGCAGATACTTACTCTCGATGAAATTTTAGATTTTGCGATTCTGCAGAAAGTATCGCTCTTTTTGGAGACAAAACATCCCGTCCCAACTCGCACGGCAATAGAAGATCAATTAGTTGAAAAGATAAGCAAAGAGTCAAAACGAATAAAAAAATCAGATATTGAAGTTACCGCAATGTCATTCTCTTGGCTGGCGATAGAACGGATCAAAAGTCTAGATAAGAGCATCGCAACAACATACTTACTGCATAACCACTTTCCATTGTTCAGCGCCCTTCACTCTTCTGCTAAATCGCTAGGGCCAGAAATTATTCAATTACGTAAAAACCCAGAACTATCTGCAAGGATAAAAGCATCTGGCCGCAAGTTAAGCGTTTGGACTGTCAACGATCCGCCAGATATAGAACTATGCCATCGCTTAGACGTAGACAATCTAATTACTGATCGCCCGGCCTTTGCGCGGGAAATCTTGCGTGGTATACAGCGAGATATTTAATTAGGGATCAGCGCCCTCTTATAAGCAGGTATCCTTAATCAGTGAGCGCATCAGAAAGCCATAGATTTGCCTACTTAGGTCCAGTTGGGACTTTTACTGAGGCTGCGCTAAAAAAGATTAGTTGTGACTCAGATGTTCTTATTCCATTTGCAAATGTGACCGCTGCACTAAATGCGGTTCGTACCGGTGATGCGAATTATGCGCTAGTGCCAATTGAGAATTCAGTAGAAGGAGTTGTTGCGCGCACGCTTGATGAGTTAGCAACGGGAGATCCGCTAACGATTGCCGCAGAAGTAACGCTTCCGGTCTCTTTTGCTCTAATGGCCAAACCTGGCACGACAAACTTTGCACGAATCGGCACCCACCCACACGCTGAATCACAATGCCGTGCATTTATTGCCAAGAATTATCCGCACGCAGAAATTGTTCCTACCAACTCCACATCTGCAGCGGCAGAACTTGTCAGCAAAGGTGAGTTAGATGCTGCGATTGCCTCAAGCGTTGCAGCATCACATTTCGGTTTAAAGATAATTGCCGAGGATATTGGCGATAACACCGGAGCTGTGACTCGGTTTATCTGTGCCCAGAAACCTGGTTGGGTTCCGGAAGCTACCGGCAATGACCGAACCTCAATTGCAGTGTTTATCGGCATTGACCATGCCGGTGCGTTGCTAGAAATTTTGCAAGTTTTCGCCAAAAATAGCGTTAACCTGACATTTATTCAGAGTCGTCCCACTGGTCGCGAATTAGGTCACTACCATTTCATTATTGATGTGGAAGGTCACATTAACGATTCGGCAGTCGGTGAGAGCATCGCAGAGTTGCGAGAAATTTGTGATGACATCAGGTTTTTAGGTTCTTATCCAAGAGAGGCGCAATAACAATGATTGATATTAAGTTTTTGCGCGAGAACCCAGATATTGTGCGCGCTTCGCAAAAAAGCCGCGGTGAAGATGTCGCGATCGTTGACAAAGTTTTAGCAGTCGATGAGATCCGCCGCACCGCACTAGCTGAATTTGAAACGCTACGCGCCCAGCAGAACGCTCTTTCTAAGTCCGTAGGCGCTGCCAAAGGCGATGAGAAGGCGGCATTACTTGAGAACGCCAAATCCCTCGCCGAACTTGTTAAAGCGGCAGATGCCAAGCGCGCAGAAGTTGAAGCGCAAGCAGATGCACTCATAATGCAACTTTCAAATCTCTTAGATCCCGAAGCTCCAATTGGTGGGGAAGCAGACTTTGTAACAATTGAACACGTAGGTACTCCCCGTGATTTCAATAAAGATGGATTTGAAGCAAAGGATCACGTTGAACTCGGCAAATTACTTGGCGCAATTGATACCGAGCGTGGAGCAAAAGTTTCTGGTTCTCGTTCATATTATTTAACTGGCGTTGGTGCAATGTTGGAATTTGCTTTAGTTAACTACGCGATTCAAAGCGCTCTGAAGGCTGGGTTTACTCCAGTGATCCCACCTGTTCTGGTAAAGCCTGCCGCAATGGAAGGCACAGGATTTCTGGGACAAGCGGCCGAGAATGTTTATCATTTAGAGAAAGATGATTACTACTTAGTCGGTACAAGTGAAGTTCCACTTGCGGCGTATCACATGGATGAAGTTCTCCCAGCGGAGAAACTTCCACTTCGTTATGCCGGATATTCATCATGTTTTCGACGCGAGGCAGGAAGTTACGGCAAAGATACGCGTGGCATTATCCGGGTTCACCAATTTGATAAAGTTGAAATGTTCTCCTTCTGTAAGCCGGAAGAAGCAAAAGCTGAGCACGCTCGCTTGTTGCAATGGGAGAAAGATTTCCTTAACGCAATGGAGATTCCATTCCGAGTTATCGATGTCGCTTCAGGTGATTTGGGATCGAGCGCAACCCGTAAGTTTGATATCGAGGCGTGGATTCCAACTCAAAACGCATATCGCGAAGTAACAAGTACTTCTAATTGCACCGAATTCCAGGCTCGTCGTTTAAATATTAGATATAAAGATGCTGATGGCACCAAGTCGGTTGCAACGTTAAATGGCACATTAGTTGCTATTCCACGCATGATTGTTGCGATTCTTGAGAATCATCAAAATTCTGATGGAACTGTAAATGTTCCAGCGGTCCTGCAACCATTCCTCGGAATGAAGAGATTTGAGCTTGTGTGATTGATCGCCGCCCAAAGTTAATAGCAACAGATTTAGATGGCACCATTGTTCCTCACAATGAAGGTATTTCACATCGCACTATTGCGGCATTTAATAAAGCCCGTGATTTAGGAATCGAAATTTTCTTTGTTACTGGTCGTCCTCCTCGCTGGATGGGAGATATTCGCGAAGCATTTGATTTCGGAACTGCAATTTGTTGTAATGGCGGACTTCTCTACGACCTACACAACGATAAAGTTTTAGAGCAATGGATGATTCAGCCCACCGAATTACAAAAGGCTGTTGATATTTTGCGTGAAACAATTCCGAATGTTTCATTTGCGGTTGAATCAAATGATCACTTCCACCGCGAAAAGGCTTACATCCCACGTTGGGATATCGGAATGGATGACGTCGGTGTTGAAACGATTGATACAGTGACGAATCGTCCTGCGCTGAAATTACTGGCGCGACTTTCACAACAAGAAATTTCTGCTGACGAAATGTTGGCGCTAGCCACCCCTGCTCTGCAGGGAGTCGTAAATGTCACGCACTCAGCAAATAATGATTCACTTCTTGAAGTCTCAGCGCTAGGTGTTTCTAAAGGTGAAACCTTGGCGATGATGGCAGCGCGCATTGGATTAACTGCAGATGATTGTGTTGCCTTCGGGGATAACCCAAATGATTTTTCAATGTTGCAATGGGCGGGACGCTCGTATGCAATGATCGATGGCCACCACGCTGGCCCAGCAAATGCGAAAGATGTGGCTCCTCCACACAACCAAGATGGTGTGGCAATAATTATTGAGAAGCTCCTCGAACTTCCGCAGTAATTTCAGTCGATTTTTAATGCTTACCAAGTTCGGGTAACCTCTCCCACGGAGGGCTCGCATAGCGGCCGAGTGCACCGGTCTTGAAAACCGGCAAACGAAAGTTTCGTGGGTTCAAATCCCACGCCCTCCGCCAGTTTTTCTTCACCTGTGGCTGACTTCATAGCCTCACTGCGGGTCTACGCCTAGCCACTTTTGCCTAAGAAGCGCACACTTCTCCTTAGTGAATATCAATCCTGCAAAGGACCTAAAGGGGTAGAAATGTCCGGAGTGTTTTCTCCAAGCCGCGCCAAAATTAAAGAGCGCACGCTTCGCACAGATAAGTGGTGGCTAGAACCTGCAATTACCTTTGGAGTTTTAATTAGCTTCATCATCTATGCAACGTTTCGCGCTTTTGAAGGCGCGAATTATTACAAGGACCATTTAATCTCGCCGTTCTACTCTCCTTGTCTTTCACAAGCATGCGTACCTGAAGCAACGCTCTTCGGATGGACGCCAGTAAGTGCAGAAATTTTTAACTTCGCACTATCACCAGCGCTGATTATTTTGATATTCCCACTTGGATTTAGAATGACTTGCTATTACTACCGCAAGGCTTACTATCGTTCATTCTGGTTATCACCACCTGCTTGCGCAGTTGCTGAACCACACAGCAAATACACAGGTGAGACACGTGCTCCATTAATTCTGCAGAACGCACACCGCTGGTTCTTCTATGCAGGTTTGGTCTTTAACGTAATTCTGACTTACGACGCAGCCATCTCATTTAAGAGCGTTGATGACGAGTGGGGCCATATGAGCGTCGGTTCACTTGTTCTTGTTCTAAGTGCAACGATGCTCTGGCTGTATTCATTATCCTGTCACACTTGCCGCCACACAGTCGGCGGACGTTTGAAGCACTTCTCTAAGCACCCAGTTCGTTACAAGCTTTGGAGTTGGATTTCAGCTCTCAATCACAAACACCAGCAATTTGCTTGGTTCTCACTGGCTGCTGTTGCCTTTGCCGATATTTATGTTCGCCAAGTTGCAACTGGCGCCTGGACCAATTTCTACTTCTTCTAAGGGATGCCATTAAAAATGACTACAGAAAAAACAACTCTTGAGCGTCACAAATATGATGTTCTTGTTATTGGCGCAGGTGGAGCTGGTTTACGCGCAGCGGTAGAAGCGCGCGAATCAGGCTTACGCGTTGCGATCATTTGTAAGTCTCTATTCGGCAAGGCCCACACCGTTATGGCTGAAGGCGGCGCAGCGGCATCAATGGGAAATGCGAATTCAAACGATAACTGGATGGTTCACTTCCGCGACACAATGCGCGGTGGAAAGTTTTTAAATCATTACAGAATGGCAGAACTACACGCCAAAGAATCTCCAGATCGCATCTGGGAACTCGAAATGTGGGGTGCGCTCTTTGACCGCACAAAAGAAGGAAAAATTAGCCAACGTAACTTCGGCGGACACGAATACCCTCGCTTAGCTCACGTTGGAGATCGCACCGGACTTGAATTAATCCGCACCATGCAACAGAAGATTGTTGCTCTGCAGCAAGCAGATAAGCGCGAACACGGCGATTACGAATCACATATTAAAGTCTTCGCTGAGTTAACAATTACCGAAATCTTAAAAGAGAATGGCAAAATCGCTGGAGCGTATGGTTACTGGCGCGAGTCAGGTTCAGAAGTCTTATTTGAAGCACCTGCCGTAATTATTGCAACCGGCGGTGTCGGAAAGACCTTTAAAATTACCTCTAACTCTTGGGAAGGCACTGGCGATGGCCACGCACTTGCCCTAAAGGCAGGCGCTAATTTAGTTGATATGGAGTTCTTACAATTCCATCCAACTGGAATGGTATGGCCGCCATCTGTCCGAGGAATTTTGGTTACTGAATCTGTTCGTGGAGAGGGTGGAATTCTTACCAATAACCTTGGTGAGCGTTTTATGTTCAAGTACATCCCAGATGTATTTAAAGATAAGTATGCGGATAATGAAGCAGAGGCGGATCGTTGGTATGAAGATCAAGATAACAACCGTCGTCCACCAGAGTTGTTACCTCGCGATGAAGTTGCGCGCGCAATCAACGCTGAAGTTAAAGCCGGTCGCGGTACCGAGCACGGCGGTGTTTTCCTAGATGTTTCAAAGCGAATCTCTGCTGAAATCATTAAAAAGCGCCTGCCATCTATGTGGCACCAGTTCTACGAACTCGCTGGCGTAGACATTACAAAGGAGGCTATGGAAGTTGGCCCAACTTGTCACTATGTAATGGGTGGCGTTGAAGTAGAGCCAGATACCGCAGCAGCTGTTGGCGTTCCAGGTTTATTTGCCGCTGGTGAAGTTGCTGGTGGAATGCACGGTTCAAATCGTCTTGGTGGCAATTCGCTTTCAGATCTCTTGGTCTTTGGTCGTCGCGCTGGAGCAGGTGCCGCTGCTTATGTAAAGCAGAACAACACCGCATCAGTATCGGATGCAACCGTTGCTGCAGCAGCCGCGCGTATTGAAGCGCCATTTGCTCGCACAGGCGGAGAGAATTCATACTCACTCCACGCAGAACTGCAAGAAGTAACTCATAACTTGGTCGGAATTATCCGCACTGGTTCAGAGTTAAAGGAAGCGATTGAAAAGATTGCAGAGATCAGAAAGCGCAGCGCAAACGTTGCAGTATCTGGTGGACGCAAATTCAACCCAGGCTTCCACTTAGCTTTCGATCTTGACAATATGTTGTTGGTTGCTGAAAGCACTGCTAAGTCAGCGATCGGCCGCGAAGAGTCCCGCGGTGGTCACACACGTGATGACTTCCCAGGTATGGATTCAGGATGGCGACAGTACAACCACATCGCATCTTTCGATGGCAATCAAGTTAACGTGCGCAAGCAGGCGCTGCCAGCTATGCCGAAAGAACTATTTGACCTCTTCGAGGTTGATGAACTTAAGAAGTACATGACACCGGAAGAAATTGCGAAAGGCGGTTCCAACTAATGGCGCGCAAATTAAATCTTCGCATTTGGCGAGGAGATGCAAATGACGGTGGACTTAAGGATGTACAAGTAGATGTCAACGAAGGCGAAGTAGTCCTCGATGTAATTCACCGCGTGCAAGCCACTCAAATGGGCGACCTGGCAGTTCGCTGGAATTGCAAAGCAGGAAAATGTGGTTCTTGTTCAATGGAGATCAACGGCAAGCCTCGACTTGCTTGCATGACACAGGTTGCCTCATTTGAAGAAGGCGAAACAATCACCGTTACTCCACTTCGCGCCTTTCCAGTTATCAAAGACCTCGTCACGGATGTCTCTTTTAACTATAAGAAAGCTATGGAGATTCCAGCTTTCGAGCCACCTAAGGATCTCAAGCCCGGTGAAGCTCGCATGGAACAAGTCGACGTTGAGCGTTCGCAAGAGTTCCGCAAGTGCATTGAGTGTTTCTTATGTCAGGACACTTGCCACGTAATTCGCGACCACGAAGAGAATAAAAAGTCATTCGCAGGACCACGCTTCTTTATTCGTATCGCTGAATTAGATATGCACCCATTGGATATCTTGAAGAACCGTAAGCGCACCGCTCAAGAAGAGCACGGGTTGGGAATGTGTAATATCACCAAGTGCTGTACTGAAGTTTGTCCAGAGCACATCAAGATCACTGATAATGCAATCATTCCAATGAAAGAGCGCGTTGTTGATATCAAATACGATCCAGCACGTATGTTTGCCGGTCTCTTAAAGAGAGAAAAGCGCAACTAGGCATGAAGTCACTGCTACTGGTCGCCATAGGCGGCGTAGCAGGAACCTTAGTCCGTTTTGGACTATCGGTTGTAATTCCTGATGATCGAAACGGAACGCTCGCTGCAAATTTACTGGGAGTCGCTTTAGCCAGCGCACTGCTGGTTTTAATGGAACGACGCGGAGTAACCGAACTTCGCCATCTCTTACTTCCTGGTTTTTGTGCAGGAATGACAACTTTCTCTGCAGTAACCGTACAAGTAGTTGAACCGTTCGAAGGCGGCTTGATTTTCCTGGCAGAAAATATCTTTTTAAGTCTATTGATTGTTCTGCTTGTATTGCCGCTTAGCCGTAAGTTAATTCCGGTGCGTAAATGAACACTTTGTATGTGATTCTCGGTGCGGCAGTTGGAGCGCCAGCGCGCTTTGCAATCGACCAGTACATCCGGAAGTTTACAGATAAGCCTTATGGAATCTTTCTAGTTAACGTGCTTGGTTCATTCATCATTGGATTGACCTTTACAAAGAATGAGCATATATACGACCTGATCGCCGTTGGGTTTGCTGGCGCCTTCACAACTTGGTCAACCTTTATGCTCGATATCTATCTCGGCTTTGAGTTAAAGCGCTACAAGGAGATCACTATTAACTTGGTTATGTCGCTCGGCTTTGGCCTAGCCGCCGCTTATTTAGGTTTGCAGCTAGCAAGTTAACGCATAAATAAGGCGTTTAGGCGCTTAGTCGTAAAGAATAATCCAACAACAATCATCACCACAAAGTACATAACGTGTTGCATCAGCGCCCAAGAGATATTGCCGAGCGTTAGCCCACGAACTAAATCAATGGCGTGTGCCAACGGAAAGATTCTAATTACCGTCTGTAACCAATCAGGAAATACTGACAGTGGATAGAAAGAGCCAGAGAATAAGAACATTGGAAGTAAGAAAACATTAATAACTTCCAATTGTTGGAAAGACTTCATATATGAAGTCACAGCCATTCCGAAAGATGCAAAACCAAAGGCAATTAAAACTGCTGCAGGAATCGCCAAGATGCCCCACATACTTGGAACCAAACCAAGTGGAACAACAACGGCCATAAATCCAACCGCATACGAAAATCCCCGCAGTAGCGCCCAACTGATTTCACCGAGCGCAACATCCATTGGTCCAAGGGAGGTAGCGAGCATTCCGTGATAAACACGG
>Ga0315899_10002033_pt1 | contig 22672 bp, 12 predicted proteins | sample LakEriMetagenome_2_FD_203518 | JGI IMG/M metagenome (GOLD analysis project Ga0315899, IMG submission 203518) | Freshwater fungal communities from buoy surface, Lake Erie, Ohio, United States - Buoy 4 MA112 | ecosystem: Environmental > Aquatic > Freshwater > Lake | place: USA: Lake Erie, Ohio... | reverse complement strand
TGCGCGGCGAGCAATCGCGCCAGCGTCGTCTTGCCGTTCCCGTTGCGCCCAAGCAGAGCGATCCGGTCATCGGGGTCAATCCGCAAGTTCAACCGCTCTAAAATCGGGTTGCCTTCGGTATAACCGACACTCGCCAAATCCAGCGTGACCAATGGCGGTTTCAATTCATCCGGGCTTGGAAAGTCAAAGCTCAATGTCGGATCTTCGGCCATTGCGGCGATCGGCTGCATCCGTGCCAGCGCCTTGGCTCTGGACTGCGCCTGCTTGGCGGTGGAGGCACGCGCCGAGTTGCGCGCGACATAATCCTGCAGCTTCGCGCGTTGCGCATCCTGGCTTGCCTTGGCCGCCGCCAGCTGCGCTGCACGCTCGGCACGTTGGCGCTCAAACGAGTCATAGCCGCCGGAATACAAAGTCACCTGCCCGCCCTCCAGATGCAGGATATGGTCAACGACATTGTTTAACAGGTCGCGTTCATGGCTGATCACCACCATCATCGCGGGATAGCCCTTGAGGAAATTCTCGAGCCACAATGTCGCTTCCAAATCCAAGTGGTTCGACGGTTCATCTAGCAACAGCAAATCCGGCTGCGAAAACAATAACGACGCCAACGCCACCCGCATTTTCCAACCACCCGAGAAGCTATCGAGCGGCCGACCCTGCATATCTTCGTCAAAGCCAAGGCCAACAAGGATACGCGACGCGCGCGCGGGCGCGGTGTAAGCATCAATCGCGATCAGGCGTTCATGCACCTCGGCCATGCGGTCGTGGTCAAGCCCCTCTTGCTCGCTTTCGATCATCAACGCCGCACGCTCGGTATCCGCCGCCAACACCGTGTCAAACGGCGTAGAATCGCCCGCAGGCGCCTCTTGCGCGATATAGCCGATCCGCGTGCCCTTGGGCATCTCAAGGCTGCCGTCATCGGCCTCCAGCGAGCCAATCATCACCTTCATCAGCGTCGATTTGCCCGCGCCATTGCGCCCGATTAGGCCGATGCGGCTATAAGGAGGCAAAGCCGCCGTGGCGCGGTCAAGGATAGTGCGTCCGCCAAGGCGCACGGTGATACCGTTCAGGTTAAGCATGCGCGCCGCCTAGCAGAGCGAAACGCCTATGTCACCGCATACCGCACAGCAAATTCCGGCGCGCGAAAACTGCCGCTGGCGACTATCTCGCGCAGCATCTCGCCTGCACGCCAAATGTCAGCATGGCGGAGCATCAGCGGCGTCAGGCCAAAGCGCATGATGTCGGGATCGCGGAAATCGCCGATGACGCCGCGCGCGATAAGTGCTTGCACAATTTCGTACGCGTTCGGATGGCGGAAGGAGATGTGGCTGCCGCGTTGCTGTGGGTCCGAGGGTGTCACGCACTCCAGCCCTGCCGCCGTGCCCGCCGCGTGAAAAATATTCCACAAGGCTTCCGATTTCGCCTCGACCTGCCTGATATCGATGTCAGCCCATAGCTTCAGTCCGCTTTCCAACGCCACAAGGCTCAGCACGCATGGCGTGCCGGTCAACCACCGTTTCATCCCCGGTGCCGCTTCATAACCATCGGCGAATTCGAATGGCGCGGCATGGCCCATCCAGCCCGATAACGGATTGTACAACCTCTCTTGCCAGCGCTTCGCAACATAGAGAAACGCAGGCGCGCCGGGGCCGCCGTTGAGATATTTATAGCCGCAGCCCACCGCGAGATCCGCGCCGGCTGCATTCAACCCAACAGCGACCGCGCCTGCACTATGGCTCAAATCCCAACACACCAAAGCGCCAGCGTCATGCGCTGCCTTCGTCCACGCGGCCATGTCGAAACGTTCGGCTGTCTTGTAATGCACATGCGTCAGCATCAGCAACGCCGTGTCATCGCCCAACGCTTCTGCCAGCGCGCCGCGTTCCACCACGCGCAATTCTGCTCCCGCAACCGCAGCAACTGCACCTTCGGCAATGTGTAGGTCCGTCGGGAAATTGCCAGCCTCACTAACGACGACATTGCGTTTCGGGTCCAGCCGGAGCGCAGCAACGATCAGCTTGTACAAATTCACTGACGTGGAATCCGCAGAGATCACTTCATCCGGGGCCGCGCCAATCAACGACGCGATCATCGCGCCCACGCGCTGTGGCGCATCAATCCAACCCTCGTTCCAGCCACGGATCAACCGCTCACCCCATGCTTGGGTGACGGCCTCTGCGCCTGCCTGCACCGTTGCTAAAGGCAATTGCCCGAGCGAATTGCCGTCGAGGTAAATTACCCCTGCCGGGCACATAAACTGTGCACGATATGAAGCCAGAGGATCCGCCGCATCCAGTGCCTCTGCCTGCTCCAAAGTCATAACTTAAATACCCTCAATATCTCCGCGCGCTGCTTGCCCCAACTTACACTGTCGGGTGCAATCAGCTCGACATGCCCCTCGCCCGGCGTCGTCACCATCTTTGCGCCATAAGCCCTGCCAAATACGGGCGGCGCGATGCGATCGCGATCGTTGTTAAACTGGATCTCCCGCCCGCGCGTCTTGGGCATCTCCGGCGGCGAAACGCGCGCAAAGGCATCACCCGCCATCTTGGTCGCGGCATCTGCGCCACATGGATGGTCCGGCAGCATCGTTTGCGCGCGCAAATTAGGTAAGCCACCTTGGGAGATTGCAACGTCCACCAGCAACGGCGCGCGCCCACGCAACGCATCGCCCTTGGCCAAAGCCGAACGCCGCGCCAGCCAAAGCGACAAATGCCCGCCAGCCGAATGCCCGATCGTTACAACCGGCGTATCGGTGCGAAAGCCAAACTCCCCGCGCTTGGTTAGAAACAAATCCGCCGCCGCGGCAACATCGTTATAGGTCGCCGGATAGCCACCGCCGCGGTCCACGCCGCGATATTCGATATTCCACACGCCCACGCCATGCGCGCGCAGGTCATCGGCAATCCAGTTCATGATATCGCGCTCTGCAATCGCGGTCTGCCAGCATCCGCCATGGATCATCACAACTGCCGGATGCGGCCCACGTCCGAATTTCGTCGGCGAAGGCTGCCACACATCGACCACTTGCAATGAATCCTCGCCGTAGCGGATCGTTGCATCTGGCGTAGGTTTTGCCCGCGACAACAGGTCCTTCCACACCATGATTGGTTTCGCCGCCAATGGCGCTATCGCCGCATTCTCCATCGCTGGTGCACAACCAGCTGCGCTGGTTAAGAGCAAAAGCAAAAAACCCGACCGCGCGACAGCCAAATACTTACTCCTCGCCCATCCGCAACGCCGCAATAAACGCTTCCTGCGGGATCGATACATTCCCATATTCGCGCATCCGCGCCTTGCCCTTTTTCTGCTTTTCCAGCAGCTTTTTCTTGCGGCTGATGTCGCCGCCATAGCATTTGGCGGTCACGTCCTTGCGCATTGCGGCGATGGTTTCGCGGGCGATGACTTTGCCGCCGATCGCAGCCTGAATGGGGATTTTGAACAGATGGCGCGGGATCAGGTCTTTTAGGCGTTCGCACATGCCGCGGCCGCGGGATTCTGCAGTGCCGCGGTGGACGATCATGCTGAGCGCATCGACCGCGTCGCCATTGACCATGATGCTCATCTTCACAAGGTCGCCTTCGCGGTGGCCGATCTGGTGGTAATCGAACGAGGCATAGCCACGGCTAATGCTCTTGAGGCGGTCGTAAAAGTCGAACACAACCTCGTTCAACGGCAATTCATAGACAATCTGCGCCCGGCCACCGACATAAGTCAGCTGCTTTTGAATGCCGCGCCGGTCCTGACATAGTTTCAGGATGGAGCCGAGATATTCATCGGGGCAATAAATCGTCGCTTCGATCCATGGTTCCTGAATTTCGTCGATGCGGTTGACGTCGGGCATGTCGGCGGGGTTGTGCAGCTCCATACTGCGCGCATCCTCGGTCTTGCTGCGGCTGAGCTCCAGCTTATAGACCACCGACGGCGCCGTGGTGATAAGGTCAAGGTCGAACTCGCGCGTTAGCCGCTCCTGAATGATCTCCAAGTGGAGCAGCCCAAGGAAGCCACAGCGAAAGCCAAAGCCCAAGGCGGCGCTGCTTTCGGTTTCGAAGCTGAACGATGCGTCGTTAAGGCGCAGTTTGCTGATGCTTTCGCGCAGCTTTTCAAAGTCGGCGGCGTCGGTCGGGAACAGGCCGCAGAACACGACGGGCTGCACTTCCTTAAATCCGGGCAGCGGTTCGGCGGCGGGGCGCTTGGCATCGGTGATCGTGTCGCCGACGCGGGTCTGCGCAACTTCCTTAATCTGCGCGGTGATGATGCCCACCTCGCCCGCGGCAATCTCGCCGAGGATCTCGAGCTTTGGCCGCATACATCCGACGCGGTCGACCAAATGCTTTGTGCCGGCGGCCATGAACTGGATTTCCTGGCCCTTTTTGATCGAGCCGTCGATCACGCGAATCAGTATGACGACGCCCAGATACGGGTCATACCATGAATCGACGAGCATCGCCTTCAACGGCGCGTTGCGGTCGCCCTTTGGCGGGGGGATGCGGGTGACGACCGCCTCAAGCACTTCGGCAATGCCGATGCCCGATTTGGCGCTGGTCAGGACGGCGTCGTCGGCGGGCAGACCGATGATTTCCTCAATCTCGGCCTTGACCTTGTCGACTTCGGCGGCGGGCAAATCGATCTTGTTGATGACGGGCACGATTTCATGGTCATGCTCAATCGATTGGTAGACGTTTGCGAGCGTTTGCGCCTCAACACCCTGCGCCGCGTCGACGACAAGCAGCGCGCCTTCGCATGCGGCAAGGCTGCGGCTGACTTCATAGGCAAAGTCAACATGGCCGGGCGTGTCCATCAGGTTCAGCTGATAAGTGAGGCCATCGTTCGCGGTGTAATCCAGCCGCACCGTCTGCGCCTTGATCGTAATGCCGCGCTCTTTCTCAATGTCCATATTATCAAGGACTTGGCTCGTCATCTCCCGCGCGGTGAGCCCGCCGGTTTGTTGGATCAACCGGTCGGCCAGCGTGGACTTCCCATGGTCAATGTGCGCGATAATGGAAAAATTACGGATGAGAGCAAGTTCAGTCATACCGCGCCCCTAGCAGGGCCGCCCCGCCCCTTCAAGCATGGCGGAAAGGCGGTAGGGGGTTATGTGAAGTGGCATGACCTTTAGCGTGTTTGGTAAGAAGAAAGCCGGTTACCCGTCGCGCGACATAAATTTAGGTGAGACCGCTTGTCGCAGATTTATGCGATAGGCCGCTTGGGTCGGGATTGACCCCCGCTCTCCCACCCTCTATACGCATCCTCAACATCCCACCCATCGGGAACAGCCTTGTCGTCGCGCAATGGGGCTAACGCATTGATGGATATGGGTTTCACATACGCGAAACGGCTGCACGGCAGGGCCCGAATCTTCGGGCATTGCTATGCGGCCTTTTCTTGTCTGGTGGACAATCTTCCTGCGCTTGGCATTTCTAACTGAGGCAAAGCACCTTATGGCATCCCGTCCCGCTCCTGCGACATTGTCGCGTCAAAAGCGTATCCGTAAAATCTTTGGTAACATCCACGAAGTTATCGACATGCCCAACCTCATCGAGGTTCAGCGCGAGAGCTATGAACAGTTCCTGCGCTCCGACCCGTCGATTGGCTATGTATCTGGCCTTGAAAAGACACTGCGCAGCGTCTTTCCGGTTAAGGATTTCGCCGGCACCTCGGAACTCGACTTCGTGCATTACGAATTGGAAGATCCCAAATTTGACGTTGAAGAATGTCGCCAGCGCGGGATTACGTATGCGGCCCAGATGAAGGTTACGTTGCGCCTGATCGTGTTTGAGGTTGATCCCGACACCGAAGCGCGTTCGGTTCTCGATATCAAGGAGCAGGACGTCTACATGGGCGACATGCCGCTCATGACGCATAACGGCACCTTCTTCATCAACGGTACAGAGCGCGTTATCGTGAGCCAAATGCACCGTTCGCCGGGCGTATTGTTCGACCATGACCGCGGCAAAACGCACAGCAGCGGCAAATATCTGTTTGCAGCGCGCGTCATTCCGTATCGCGGTTCGTGGCTCGACTTTGAATTCGACGCCAAGGACATCGTCAACGTCCGCATCGACCGTAAGCGCAAATTGCCGGTCACGACCTTGCTTTACTCGCTTGGCCTGAACGACGAAGAAATCCTAGGACACTTCTATGACCGCGTAACATTTGCGCGTGGCAAGGGTGGATGGAAAATTCCATTCAATTCCGAGCAATGGCGCGCATCGAAGCCGATGTTCGATATCGTCGATGCCAAGACCGGCGAAGTCGTATTCCCAGCCGGTACGAAGATCACCCCGCGCGCTGCCAACAAGGCAGTCAAGGATGGCCTGACCGACTTGCTGATCCCGACCGAGGAAATCTTCGGCCGTTATTCCGCATTCGACCTTATCGATGAAAAGACTGGCCGCATTTATGTGGAAGCGGGCGATGAAATCACCGCCGAAAACCTTGAAGCGTTGGACAAGGCAGGCATAGACAGCCTTGAACTGCTCGACATTGACCATGTCATCACGGGCGCATGGATGCGCAACACGTTGAAGGCCGACAAGGCCGAGAACCGCGACATGGGCCTTGATGCGATCTACCGCGTCATGCGTCCTGGCGAACCGCCAACGCGCGAAACCGCCGAAGCGTTGTTCGCTGGTCTGTTCTTTGATGCAGACCGCTATGACCTGAGCGCGGTTGGCCGCGTAAAGCTCAACATGCGTTTGAACCTCGACGTTGAGGACACCCTCACCACGCTGCGCACGGAAGACATCCTCGCCGTGGTCAAGGAACTGGTGAACCTGAAGGACGGCAAGGGCGAAATCGACGATATCGATAACCTCGGCAACCGTCGTGTCCGTTCGGTCGGCGAATTGCTGGAAAACCAGTATCGCGTAGGCTTGCTGCGTATGGAGCGCGCCGTGAAGGAGCGCATGAGCTCAGTCGATGTGTCGACCGTGATGCCAAACGACCTGATTAACGCAAAGCCAGCGGTTGCTGCTGTGCGCGAATTCTTTGGTTCGTCGCAATTGTCGCAGTTTATGGATCAGACCAACCCGCTTTCAGAAGTCACCCATAAGCGCCGCGTTTCGGCACTTGGACCAGGTGGTCTGACACGTGAGCGTGCAGGCTTTGAAGTCCGCGACGTTCACCCGACCCATTATGGCCGTATCTGCCCGATTGAAACGCCGGAAGGCCCGAACATTGGTCTAATCAACTCGCTGGCATCATTCAGCCGCGTGAACAAATATGGCTTTATCGAAACGCCATATCGCAAGGTCGTGGACAACAAAGTCACCGACGACGTGGTCTATCTCTCCGCAATGGAAGAGCAAAAGAACACCATCGCGCAGGCAAATGCCGAATTGAACGCCGATGGCAGCTTTGTCGAAGATTTGATTTCGTCGCGTGAAGCAGGTGAATTCCTGATGGCACCGCGTGACCAGATTACTTTGATGGACGTTTCGCCAAAGCAGCTTGTTTCGGTTGCAGCATCGCTCATCCCGTTCCTGGAAAACGATGACGCAAACCGCGCATTGATGGGTTCCAACATGCAACGTCAAGCTGTGCCTCTGCTGCGTGCAGAAGCACCATTTGTCGGAACTGGTATGGAAGAAACCGTGGCACGTGACTCTGGCGCTGCCATTGGCGCACGCCGCACAGGTATCGTCGACCAAGTCGATGCAACCCGTATCGTTGTGCGCGTAACTGGCGATGTTGAACCCGGCAAGTCGGGCGTAGACATTTACACGTTGCAGAAATTTCAGCGCTCCAACCAGAATACCTGCATCAACCAGAAGCCTTTGGTGAAGGTCGGTGACGTAATCGAAGCTGGCGACATTATTGCTGATGGTCCTTCGACTGAACTGGGTGAACTCGCATTGGGCAAGAACAGCCTCGTCGCGTTTATGCCTTGGAACGGATATAACTACGAAGACTCGATCCTGATCTCCGAGCGTATCGTGAAAGACGATGTGTTCACATCGGTCCATATCGAAGAATTCGAAGTCATGGCCCGTGACACGAAGCTTGGACCAGAAGACATCACCCGCGATATTCCAAATGTGGGTGAAGACGCGCTTCGCAGCCTTGATGAAGCCGGCATTGTCTACATCGGCGCTGAAGTGCACCCAGGTGACATTTTGGTCGGCAAGATCACGCCAAAGGGCGAAAGCCCGATGACACCCGAAGAAAAGCTGCTGCGCGCCATCTTTGGCGAAAAGGCAAGCGATGTGCGTGACACGTCGCTGCGTCTCTCGCCTGGTGTTGCGGGTACTGTGGTTCAAGTCCGCGTCTTTAACCGTCATGGTATCGATAAAGACGAACGTGCAATGGCCATCGAACGTGAAGAAATTGAGCGCCTTGCGAAGGACCGCGAGGACGAACGTTCGATTTTGAACCGTGCGACTTACAACCGCTTGAAAGACATGCTCATTGGTCAGACTGCAGCAGCAGCGCCAAAGGGCATCAAAAAGGGCGACATCATCACTGAGGATAATCTCAGCGAAGTCGAACGTTACGAATGGTGGAAAATCGCCGTTGCCGACGACAAGGTCCAAGGCGACCTTGAAGCCGTCAAGGTTCAGTATGATGAAGCCGTCAAACTTATCGTCGAGAAGTTCGAAGATCGTCGTGAGAAGCTGGAGCGTGGCGATGAGCTTGCACCAGGCGTGCTCAAGATGGTCAAGGTTTTCGTTGCAGTGAAGCGTAAGCTACAGCCAGGCGACAAAATGGCCGGACGTCACGGGAACAAGGGCGTTATCTCGCGGATCCTTCCGCAAGAAGACATGCCGTTCTTGGCCGATGGTACGCCCGTTGACATCGTGCTCAACCCATTGGGTGTGCCGTCACGTATGAATGTGGGGCAGATTTTCGAAACCCATCTTGGTTGGGCTGCGCGTAGTTTGGGTATGCAAATTGGTGATGCTCTTGAAGAGTGGCGCCATGCAAACCCGAACCCCCAAGCAGCCGCGCCTCCAGCAGTCGTGCGTGAACGTTTGGCGAAAGCCTATGGCGACAATTACGCAGACGAGATCAATGGTCGCAGCGATGCCGACATCATTGAGCTTGCTGGTAACGTCAGAACAGGTGTTCCCATGGGCACACCCGTGTTCGACGGTGCGCGTGAAGCCGACGTCACGAAGATGCTCCAGCTTGCAGGGCTCGATGGCTCAGGCCAATCCGACCTGTTCGACGGACGCACGGGCGACATGTTCGACCGCAAGGTTACCGTAGGCATCATCTACATGCTTAAGTTGCATCACCTTGTTGATGACAAGATCCACGCCCGTTCAATCGGACCGTACAGCCTTGTTACGCAACAACCACTGGGTGGTAAGGCGCAATTCGGCGGTCAGCGTTTCGGGGAAATGGAATGCTGGGCACTGCAAGCCTATGGCGCCGCTTATACCTTGCAGGAAATGCTGACGGTCAAATCCGATGACGTCATCGGTCGTACCAAAGTTTACGAAGCGATCGTCAAAGGTGATGACAGCTTCGAAGCAGGTATCCCCGAAAGCTTCAACGTTCTGGTCAAGGAAATGCGCTCGCTCGGCCTCAATGTTGAGCTGAAAGCGCATGATTTGATCGAGGGTGACGAAGGCTTTGCCGAGGCAGCAGAATAAAGCAGAGATGGGCGGATTTCGGTCCGCCCCCTGTCCCTGCCTTTAGGTTTTCATGGGCCCATGCCCACTGAGGAATTGAATATGAACGAACTATCGAAATTCAACAATCCCATCGCCAAGGTCGAAACCTTTGACCAGATCCAGATCGGGATTGCATCGCCGGAGAAAATCCGCAGCTGGTCTTTTGGTGAAATCAAAAAGCCGGAAACCATCAACTATCGTACGTTCAAGCCAGAGCGTGACGGCCTTTTCTGCGCGCGTATCTTTGGTCCGGTAAAGGATTATGAGTGCCTTTGCGGCAAGTATAAGCGGATGAAGTATAAGGGCGTCGTCTGCGAAAAGTGCGGCGTTGAAGTTACGGTTACCAAGGTACGCCGTGAGCGTATGGGCCATATCGAGCTTGCTGCGCCTGTTGCCCATATCTGGTTCTTAAAGTCGCTGCCTTCGCGTATTGGCCTGTTGCTCGACATGCAGCTGAAGCAGCTTGAGCGCGTATTGTACTTCGAAAATTACATCGTAACTGAGCCTGGCCTGACCGCGCTTGAGAAGTTCCAGTTGCTGAGCGAAGACGAATTGCTCGACGCGCAGGACGAATATGGCGAAGATGCCTTCACCGCCAGCATTGGTGCCGAAGCCGTCAAGACCATGTTGATGGACCTTGATCTTGAACAAGAGCGTACCGACCTGCTCGACGAGCTGGCCGTTACCAAATCGGAACTCAAACCGAAGAAGATCATCAAGCGTTTGAAGGTCGTCGAAAGTTTCATCGATTCCGGCAACAAGCCAGAGTGGATGATCTTGGACGTCATTCCCGTCATTCCGCCAGAATTGCGTCCGCTGGTGCCGTTGGATGGTGGCCGTTTTGCAACGTCCGATCTCAACGATCTCTATCGCCGCGTTATCAACCGTAACAACCGTTTGAAGCGCCTGATCGAGCTGCGCGCTCCAGACATCATCGTCCGCAACGAAAAGCGTATGTTGCAGGAAGCTGTGGACGCGTTGTTCGACAATGGCCGTCGCGGTCGCACGATCACGGGTGCCAACAAGCGTCCGCTGAAGTCGCTGTCCGACATGCTCAAGGGCAAGCAGGGCCGTTTCCGCCAGAACCTTTTGGGTAAGCGCGTCGATTATTCGGGCCGTTCGGTCATCGTGACCGGTCCAGAATTGAAATTGCATCAGTGCGGCCTGCCAAAGAAAATGGCGCTCGAACTGTTCAAGCCATTCATCTACTCACGTTTGGATGCAAAGGGTCTTTCGATGACCCTGAAGCAAGCCAAGAAGTGGGTTGAAAAGGAGCGCAAGGAAGTTTGGGACATCCTCGACGAGGTTATCCGCGAGCATCCTGTGTTGCTGAACCGCGCACCTACGCTTCACCGTTTGGGCATCCAGGCGTTCGAACCTGTCCTGATTGAAGGTAAGGCGATCCAGCTTCACCCATTGGTCTGCTCGGCATTTAACGCCGACTTCGATGGTGACCAGATGGCCGTCCACGTTCCATTGAGCCTTGAGGCGCAATTGGAAGCACGCGTATTGATGATGTCGACCAACAACATCCTATCGCCCGCCAATGGTAAGCCAATCATCGTTCCTTCGCAGGATATGGTCTTGGGTCTGTATTATCTCTCGATGGATCGCCGCGGCGAACCAGGCGAAGGTATGATGCTGTCCGATATGGCCGAAGTGCATCAGGCAATTGAAGTGGGTGCGGTAACGCTTCACTCCAAGATCATCGCCCGCGTGCCACAGACAGGCGAAGACGGCGTTGAGCGCATGGTGCGCTTCGACACCACACCTGGCCGTATGTTGCTTGCAGAAACGCTGCCAAAAAGCCACCGAGTGCCATTCGAAACCGTCAACCGCCTTCTCACCAAGAAGGAAATTGGCGACGTTATCGATCAGGTCTACCGTCACACGGGTCAGAAGGACACGGTTCTCTTCGCTGACGCGATCATGTCGCTTGGCTTCAAATATGCGTTCAAGGCCGGCATATCGTTCGGCAAGGACGACATGATCATTCCAGAAGAAAAAACCGAAATGGTTGCCGAAACCAAGGCTATTGTTGCCGATTTTGAGCAGCAATATCAGGACGGCCTGATCACGCAGCAGGAAAAGTACAACAAGGTGATCGACGCCTGGTCCACATGCGGTGACAAGGTCGCCAACGCCATGATGGACAAGCTGAAGGCATCGCCAATGGACGAACATGGCCGCGAATTGCCGGTCAACTCGGTCTATATGATGAGCCACTCCGGTGCGCGTGGATCGCCAGCGCAGATGAAGCAGCTTGCCGGTATGCGTGGTCTGATGGCCAAGCCTTCGGGCGAGATCATCGAAACACCGATCATTTCGAACTTTAAGGAAGGTCTGACCGTTCTCGAGTATTTCAACTCGACCCACGGTGCCCGTAAGGGTCTGGCTGATACCGCACTGAAGACAGCAAACTCAGGTTATCTGACGCGCCGCTTGGTGGATGTATCGCAGGATTGCACCATCGTTGAAGTCGATTGCGGCACAGAGCGTGCCTTGGAAATGCGTTCAATCGTTCAGGGTGGTTCAACAATCGCCTCGCTTGGTGAACGTGTTCTGGGTCGTACCACAGCAGAAAACATCATGGGCCTTGATGGTAAGGTATTGATCCCATCGGGAACTTTGCTCGACGAGCCGATGGTTGTTGCCATGGAAGAAACCGGTATTCAGGCGCTGAAAATCCGCTCGCCATTGGTGTGTGAATCCAAGGTCGGCGTTTGCGGCACTTGCTATGGCCGTGATCTTGCACGCGGTACGCCAGTAAACATCGGTGAAGCTGTCGGCGTTATCGCTGCCCAGTCCATCGGTGAGCCTGGCACGCAGCTGACCATGCGTACTTTCCACATTGGTGGTGCGGCGCAGTTGAACGAACAGTCAAACCTTGATGCGACCGCATCAGGTAAGGTCATGTATCGCGATCTGCCAAGCATCGTCGACAAGCGTAAGAAGCGTTTGGCGATGGCACGGAATGGTGAACTGATCATCGTCGACAAGGACGGCCGTGAAATGGAAATCCACCGTTTGCCATATGGCGCGACGCTGGCATTCCCGGATGGCGCCGAAGTCAGCGTGGGTGATCGTTTGGCCGAATGGGATCCATTCACCATGCCGATCATAACCGAAAAGTCGGGTATTGTGAAATATCAGGACCTGATTGACGGCAAGACACTGACGGAACAGACCGACGAAGCAACGGGTATCGCCCAGCGCGTCGTTATCGAAGATCGTGCAGGCAGCCGCACCAAGAAGGAAGACCTTCGTCCCCGCATTACATTGCTGGATGACGATAGCGGCGAATCTGCCCGTTATCTTCTGGGCGTTGGAACGATGTTGTCGGTCGAAGACGGTGCAACGGTTCAGGCAGGCGACGTTCTCGCACGTGTGACCCGTGAATCTGCTAAGACCCGTGACATCACCGGTGGTCTGCCGCGCGTTGCTGAATTGTTCGAAGCGCGTATTCCAAAGGACAATGCAATCATTGCCAAGATTTCGGGCCGCGTTGAATTCGTCCGTGATTATAAGGCGAAGCGCAAAATCGCGATTGTACCGGAAGAAGGCGATCGGATTGAGTATCTAATTCAGAAGTCCAAGGTACTCGACGTTCAAGAAGGTGATTTCGTTCGTAAGGGCGATAACCTGATTGCTGGTTCACCGAACCCACATGACATTCTTGAAGTCATGGGCATTGAAGCGCTGGCTGAATATCTCGTTGCGGAAATTCAGGAAGTGTATCGTCTGCAGGGCGTGAAGATCAACGACAAGCACATCGAAACGATCGTTCGTCAGATGCTGCAAAAGGTTGAGATCACCTTCGGTGGCGACACAACCCTGCTTCCAGGTGAACAGGTTGACCGCGAAGAAATGGACGCCATCAATGCGAAGCTTGGCAAGGGCCAGGCGCATGCGACCGGCAATCCTGTTCTGCTCGGTATCACCAAGGCATCGTTGCAGACGCGTTCGTTCATCTCGGCGGCGTCCTTCCAGGAAACCACACGCGTCCTCACGCAGGCCGCTGTGGAAGGTAAGAAGGACATTTTGACCGGGTTGAAGGAAAACGTCATCGTTGGCCGCCTGATCCCTGCGGGTACTGGCTCTGCCATGAACCGCATGCGGATTGCAGCAACCAGCCGCGACGTTGCACTTCGTGCCAGCTACAAGAAGCTTCAGGAAAGCCTCATTGCGCCAGAGACAGCGGTTGAAGAGCATGCTGCCGAACTGGCACAGGGTCCTGAAGCCGCCATTGGTGACGATGTGTTGGCAAAGGTCATCGCAGATGACCTGACCACTGAAGATGCAGCGATCGATGACGTGGTCGAAAGCGGCGAAGAAGAATAATCGCCGTTTCACTAAAGTTAAAGCAAAGCCCGCTGGAAGCGATTCCGGCGGGCTTTTGCTGTATTATGTATATAAATCACTGGCCGAATCTTCCCGCGCGGAATATACGGCGACAGAAGCTAATTGAGGACGGGTCAGATGTTTGAGGCAGTACGGGCTTGGGTGAAGCAGCATCGCGTTTGGTCGGCCATCATCGCGCTGATTTTGCTGCTCGTTCTGTACCGCGCGCTTCGCCCTACCCCGCATGACTATGAATATGTCAGCGAGACTGTCACGCGCGGCGAAGTGCTGCGCAAGGTGTCCGCCAGCGGCAAGGTCCGCGCGCTGAATACGATCAAGGTCGGTACCGAAGTCTCGGGCCAGGTCACCAAGGTATATGTAGATTTCAATTCGCCCGTAAAAGCAGGGCAAGTGCTTGCCGAGATCGACTCGACCCGTGTGCGCGCTCGCGTGCAGCAGTCCGAAGCCCAAGTTGCACTTGCCCGTGCCGGCTTGCAGCAAACAGTGGCCAATGTCGCGCGATCACAATCAGAACTTGAAATTCAGCAGCGTGATTTTGCGCGGCAAAAGGCCTTGGCGGATCGCGGCTTTGTTTCAAAGGCCGGCCTCGATCTGGCGCAGAGCAAACTCAATAGCGCGCGCAACGCGCTTCAGGTGGCACTGGCGCAAACGCAAAGCGGCAATGCCCAAATCCGGCAGGGTACGGCAGAGCTTTCATCCGCACAGCTTGATCTGAACCGCACCGTTATCATTGCCCCCGCAAGCGGCGTCATCATCAACAAGCTGGTTGAACCGGGCACTACGGTTGCGGCCAGTTTCCAGACACCCAATCTGTTCGAAATCGCCGCAGACACAACCAAGATGCAGGTCGAAGCCTCTGTCGACGAGGCCGACATTGGCCAGATTGTCGAAGGGCAAAATGTGACCTTCACGGTCGACAGCTACCCCGATGATGTGTTTCGCGCCAAAGTGCGGCAGGTGCGCAAAGCGCCCGTCGAAACGCAGAATGTCGTGAGCTATCTGGTCATTATCGACGTCAATAACGCCGATGGAAAATTGCTACCCGGAATGACCGCAAATGTAGAAATCATCACCGGCGCCAAGGCAAATGTGCTGCGCGTACCAACCAACGCGCTTCGCTTCCGCCCCAAGTTGGCGGATCGGGGCGCACCTAAAAAGGACAAGCCGGCTGCGCCCGGTAAAAAGGAAACGCCCGCGCCAATGCTCTATCTGGCAGGATCTGACCCGTATCGACCCACACAGAAACAGGTTCAGCTTGGCCTGCAAGGTGACGACTATACCGAAGTGACTTCGGGTATCAAAGCAGGGGACAAGATACTCGTCCGGACAAAATCTCTGAAACCGAAGACCCAAACCGACGACAATGCGGACGAAAATGACAGCGCCGCTTCTTGAAACGCATGATCTGGTAAAGGATTATGTGATCGGCGGCGAAGTGCTGCACGCCGTCAACAGTGTTTCCTTGACCATAAAACGTGGTGAGTTTGTTGCCATAATGGGCGCCAGTGGGTCGGGCAAATCAACTTTCATGAATATGATCGGCTGCCTCGATGTGCCGACATCCGGCACATTGTTGCTCGACGGCATCGATACCAAAACGCTTGATAGCGATGCGCTTGCAGAAATCCGCAACCGCAAAATCGGCTTTGTATTTCAACAGTTCAACCTTCTGGCCCGCACCAGCGCGCTGGACAATGTCGCGGTACCGCTGATTTATGCTGGCCTTGGCTACAGCGAGCGTCGCGCGCGCGCACAGGCGAAGCTAGAGGCGATGGGACTTGGCAACCGCCTACAGAACACGCCAGCCAAGCTTTCGGGTGGACAGCAACAGCGCGTCGCAATCGCTCGTGCCCTGGTTACCAATCCGCTCATGCTGCTGGCCGACGAACCGACGGGCGCTCTCGATACCCAGACATCGCTGGATATCATGGGTATTTTTCAGAAGCTAAACGACGAAGGCATCACCCTCATCGTTGTCACGCACGAGCCCGACATCGCCGAATATGCCGCCCGGCGAATTGTCTTTCGCGACGGACAAGTCATTGAAGATGCCGCCGTCAAATCGCGCCGGCGGGCAGTTGCCGGATGACTAACCTTTTTAACGCAGTCGCGGGTTGGGGTGTGAATATCGCGATTGCGATGACCGCCCTGCGCACCAATTTGATGCGCTCGATACTGACCACGCTGGGGGTGATGATCGGGGTTTTTTCGGTGATATTGGCGGTGGCTGTGGGCAATGGCGCGCAGGTCTCAGTGACGCAGCAGATTGCTACACTGGGGTCCAACATGGCAATCGTCGTGCCGCAACCCGACAGCGGTAGCGGTCCGCCGCGTTCTACGGATCGTGGCAGGCTGACCGAGCGCGATGGGCAAGCTATCTTGCGTCAGGTATCCGGTGTCAGCGCAGTGGCCCCACAGATCCGGAGCAGCGTCCAACTGGTCACACCTGGCCGTAGCGCAACAACCCAAGCGACCGGCGCGACCCCCGAATATGGCGTCGTTTCCAACATCACCGCATCGGAAGGCCGCTTTATTACCGAGGGCGATGTTGGTGCCGCGGCACGTGTGGTGGTGATCGGACAGACAGTAGCAGACAAGCTGTTCGCCGACGCAAATCCCGTCGGTGAAACTGTACGGATTAACCGCGTACCATTCAAGGTTATCGGTTTGCTGGAAAGCAAGGGGAGTAATCTGGGCAACGACAATGACGACCAGATTGTTGTTCCAATAACGACGCTGCGCCAGAGGCTGTTGACCACGGCAACGCAAGGACCCGACGATGTAACATTGCTGTTTGTCGGCTTCATCGACGAGGAATCTCTTCTCATGGGCCAGCAGGAAATCAAGCGCATGTTGCGCGATCGCTACCGTGTGCCAAAAGGCAGGATTAGCCCGTTCACCGTGCGCACAACCACTGAGATTGCCGAGACGACTGGCCAAGTGACCCAGATATTCCAAGCCGTCTTGGTCGCGATTGCCTCAATCTCGCTGTTGGTAGGCGGCATCGGTATCATGAACATCATGCTGGTTAGCGTGACCGAACGCACGCGCGAAATCGGGCTTCGTATGGCGTTGGGCGCAAAACGCAGCGACATTAGAAACCAGTTTCTGGTCGAAGCTGCCGTTCTCTGCGTGATTGGCGGCGCCATCGGCCTGACATTAGCGCTAGTCGCCGCAGCCATTTTTCAGAAAGTCGCCGACTTTCCGGCACCGGTCGGATTGGACACAGCATTATTGTCGGTCGCGTTTTCAGCAATCATCGGAATATTGTTCGGCGGTTACCCGGCTATTCGGGCATCTCGCCTATCCCCGATAGAAGCCTTACGCAGCGAATAGTTAGGATTTCTCCGATAACGACAGTTGAAGAAGCGGGTTGAGGCTGCGTTCACGGTTTACGATCTGTGGCAAAGCCGAAACAGGTACCGTTGCCGCCCGCAGCACGCACTATTTAACCGATGGATAGCCTCAGTAGGAGCGATCTCTCTTATCAGCGATCTGTTCACTGATGTCGGCAGCCTTTTTGCAGGCGTCCTTATCGCCATCGGCGCAACGTTCGCGGGCTTTATCGCGCTGTCGGCTAAGCTTGCCAATATTTTCCTCACGTTTACGCAATTCGCGCCCGCGCTTTTCATCGGACTCAGACTGGCTGGTCGTAAGGACATCGGCGACTTTTGAAACTACCCCAACCGGCTTGGTCATCACATCGCCTACGACTGAAGCCACACATCCCTGCAACACAAACATTGGAACCGCAGCCAAAACCAAACGCATATTACGCACCAAGATACATCCTCCCTATGTCCATCTATTTCAGCAAATTCAGTGCGATCGCGCGGACCTGCTCCGCCATATCTGGACGCTGGAGCGCCAGCGCTAAATTCGCCTCTATATAGCCGACCTTTGATCCACAATCATAACGTTTTCCGTCAAAGGTGACTGCATTAAACGGCTGCCGCCCGATCATTTGCGCCATGGCGTCGGTAAGTTGGATCTCACCCCCGGCGCCTTTTTCCTGTCCTTCGAGGATCTGCATGACCTCTGGCTGCAGAATGTAACGGCCTGACACAATAAGGTTTGACGGCGCGTCTTCGACCTTGGGCTTTTCAACAAGGCCAATGACTTCCGTCACCGCGCCATTGGTTGCGCCTGGAGCGATGACACCATAGCTCGACACATCTTTATGGGGCACTTCAAGTACGCTGATGATGTTACCGCCAATGTGTTGATAGGCATCTACCATTTGCTTCATGCAGCCGGGCGATCCGTGCATGAATTCGTCAGGAAGAAAAATAGCGAACGGCTCATCACCGATGATATCGCGCGCGCACCAAATGGCATGACCGAGGCCTAATGGCTCCTGCTGCCGGACATAAACGCAGTTGCCGGGCGTAAGACGTGTATTCGCCAAAACCGAGACATCCTTGCCGCGTGACGTCATGGTGTGCTCAAGCTCGAAGGCAATGTCGAAATGGTCTTCGATGACGCTCTTGCCACGCCCAGTAACAAAGATCATTTGTTCGATCCCCGCCTCACGCGCTTCGTTGACCGCATACTGAATCAGCGGACTATCGACAATCGGCAGCATCTCTTTGGGAATGGCTTTTGTCGCCGGCAGGAAACGCGTTCCTAATCCAGCGACGGGGAAAATAGCTTTACGAACAGGTTTGTGCATCATCTTATCTGCATAACGCTGGAAACCGTATTGTCTACGCAGAGTTGGCGACCCGTTGGGCAAAACCTTTTTTCAGCTTTGCCAATTTGGGTGGAATGACGGCGAGGCAATAGGAGTTGCGCTGGCCCTCGCCATCCCAATATTCCTGATGATAATCCTCTGCTGGATACCAGGTGGCTGGACCTTCGATGGTTGTGACGATCGGCGCTGGCCAGTCGCCTGCTGCCTTTAAAATGCCGGCTTTTGCCATTTCGCGTTGTTCGTCCGACAATAAGAAGATGGCGGACCGGTATTGGGTGCCGATATCATTGCCTTGCCGATTGAGTTGCGTCGGATCATGGGTGGCAAAGAATATTTCGAGCAAGTCGGCGTAGCTGATGACTTCAGCATCGAAAGCAATGCGAATTGCCTCTGCGTGCCCTGTAGAACCGCCGCATACCTCTTTGTAAGTTGGATCGACTGTGTGCCCGCCAATATAGCCACTTACGACGCTGTGTACGCCAGTTAGCTGGCCAAACACGGCCTCCGTGCACCAGAAACAACCTCCGGCGAAAATGGCTTCTTCTTGAGGCATAAGCTTATCCTTGAACTTGTGCGGAACCTGCGGCCTTCGCCGCATCCCCGCGCACCACCAGCAAATACATAGCTGGAGTGACAATACGTGATAGCAAAGTTGAGGAAATCAACCCCCCGATCAATACGATTGCCAGCGGTCCGTAGAGACTGCCGCCAAACAGCGCGAGCGGCATGAGGCCACCAATTGCCGTGACTGAGGTCAACAGCACAGGCAGGAACCGCACTTCGCCCGCCTTTTCAATGGCATCGCGCAAGGTGTAACCGCGTTCCCGCAATTGGCTCGTGAAATCGACCAAAAGGATCGAATTCTTTATCTCGATGCCGATCAGCGCGACAAAGCCGATAATGGCAAGAAACGACAGATTGTTTCCAGTCGCCCAAAGCGCAACAAGACCGCCAAATGTACCCAGAGGGATGACGCCAGCAACAACCAAAGCCTCTTTAAACCGACCAAATTCGGCGACAAGAATGGCAAAAATGCTAAACAAAGCTGCCACAACGACAGGGCCGAAGCCGGCAAAGGTGTCGTTGATTTTTTCGGCTTCCCCGCCGACTACTATTGAATAGCCTGGCTTGAGTGGAATGCCGTCCATCAGCTTTTGTGCATCAAGATTAACCTTTGACACTACAGCGCCATCCAAAATTTGCGCACTGACGCTGACGTTGCGCCGAAGGTTATTCCGGTAAATGGCAGAAGGGGTCGATTCCAGCGTTGGATTGGAAATCTCGGCCAGCTGGATTGCTTGCCCGCTGCGGTTTGTGACGTAAATGGATTCGAGGGCAGACACCGGTTGGGTCTCTGCCAGCGGCAAGCGCACGACAACGGGATAGCTATCGCCTTCGGTATCCCGATACGTACCCGCACGCTCCCCACTGAGCGCAAGCCGGATTGCGCGGCGCGCCGCGCCAGCGGGGACATCCAGCAATGCAGCTTTCGCTTCGTCCACCCGCACATCAAGATCAACCTTGTCGAACGCAACCGGATTATTCACGTCTCTGGTGCCGGGGGTTTCGCGCAGCACCTGCTCCATTTTGGCCGCAAGGCGCTTCAGCTCCGCCTGATCAGGACCATAAGCGCGGAATTCCACTGGTGCGTTTATCGGAGCGCCGTTCTGGAAAAGCACCAATTTGATCCGCGCACCGGATATCTCGTCAAGCTGCTTACGCAACCGCTTTATCATCGCCCGTGACTTGGAACCTTCCCAATTGTCCATGATCGCGAGAACCTCACCATGAGTAGGGTTTTCGCCGCGTTGAAAAACATTGTAGAAAACGGGCGGATTATATGCGCCAACATTTTCCGCCCGCACTTCGATGGCAGGTTCGGTTTTCAAGACCGCAGAAACCTGGGCAACGATACGCCCGGTTTCGTCGATGCTAGCGCCTTGCTCGGCCTCCACAGTCACACGAAAATAGGGCGTGTCGGCGTTTGGAAACAGGCTGAACCCAAGCAGCGGGACAAGAAAGAAGGCTGCGCAGGTGCCCACTAACGCGCCCCATACGGAGCGGCGGGGCCGGTCCAGCGCCCAATGCAGCATCGGGTGATAGAAACGGTCAATCTTCTGCATCAGCCATTGCAAGGCCGCGCTGCCATCCTCGGACGCATCGTCTTTCAATATGCGGCTGGCAAGAAACGGAACAATGGTCAGCGACACAATCATCGATGCTGTAATCGTCGCCACAATGGTCCCGATGAAGCTTTGGATGAATTTTCCGGCGCCTTCGGGCAGAAAGAAAAGGGGCAAAAAGGCAAAGACCAAAACGCCTGTCGACCCCAAAACCGCCATCGTAATCTCTTTGGTGCCGTCAATCGCCGCTTCGCTGGGGCTTTTTCCCATGCGCAAATGCCGCGCAATGTTCTCGACGACGACAATCGAGTCATCGACCAGCAAGCCCAATGTCAAAATGAAGCCCGCGACTACCAACTGGCTCAGGTTAAAACCATAAGCTGATATCGCGAGCAGACCCGAAGCAATCGAGAGCGGGATTGAAATCATCACGATCACCGACGCCCGCCAGCCCAAAGGCAGAAGTGTTATCAACACGAGGAACAATGCGATCCCAAAATCCCGGGCAAGCTCGTTAAGGCGCTTCCTGATATCCTTGCTCTGGTCGAATTGGATAACGGCCTTGATGTCCGCCGGAAGCAATTTTTGTTGCTTGGCGAGTTCTTCAACCAACCGGTTGCGTAGCTTGGTCGCATCCGTACCCTGTTTCTGATTGGCTGTGATAAAAACGGCCCGTTTGCCATTATGGCTTACTTTCACGCGCTGTTCGGCTGCGCTGATTTTCACGTCAGCCACATCGCCGACGCGGATTATGGATCCATCGTTCGAGCGAATTGGAAGGTTGCGGATGGTGTCTACGTTGCGAAAGGCGCCACCTGTCTCCACATTGAACCGTCGTGCTCCGCTGGTGACGGCGCCGGCCGGAACGTCAGCACCGCCTGCGCGAATGGCGTCGACGACAACTCTTGCTGGCAAGCGTAACTCCGCCAGCCGACCGGAATTGATCGAAACGCTGATTTCCGGTTGCGGAAGTCCGAAGACATCCGCCTCGCGCACCTCCTTATCGCGTCCCAATGCTTCGCTAATATCGCGCGCATATTTTTCCATCCGGTACCAACTTGCCGTGTCGCTTAACAAGGCAATCTGAAGGATGGAGGCGTTGGTTGTCCGCACTTTCTCGAATTGTAGCCGTTGCAGGTCCGCTGGAAGCTGACTGCGGATCGCGGTGACTTCACGCACGGTGTCATTGAAATATTGGTCTGGATCCCCTGACCAATCAAACTCCACACGAATGAGGGCACTTCCATCGCTGCTGGTGGACGCAGCTTGCTGAACATCTTCCAGACCTTGAACCAGCTCTTCGATAGGCTTGGTAATGGTTTGCTCGATTTCCGCTGCATCTGCGCCTGGTTGTGACACCAGAATCGAGACTATCGGCATGGAAAAATGCGGATCCACTGCACGCGGCACTTGTTGGAACGCAGAAAAACCCATCGCACATAGCAGCGTGAACAAGACGAGCGTTAGCTGCCACCTACGAATTGCAACCTCTGCGATATGCATGCTCTAGCGCTTCCTGTTGAGGACGCGGACCATCGACCCTGTGCGTAATTTTTCTAGGCCAGAGGTCACAATGCGGTCACCAACCCTTAACCCGCCAGACACGAGTACATAATTATCGGTGACCCGTTCAATCATCACATTACGGGTTTCAACGCGGTTTTTGGGCCCCACCACGTAAACAAGCCCTTCGCCGGTGCGGACGCCGAACAAAGCACTCGCGGAAATTTGCACTTGGTCGCCAATGTCCGATGCAGGAAGCTTGATGGCGGCTGTCCCAATTTGTCCCGACCGCAATACTGGCCGGTTGGGCAGGCTAAACTGCACGGTAAATGCGCCTGTCGCCATATTGGCGCGCCCATCTATTTCGGTAA
>Ga0315899_10002032_pt1 | contig 22673 bp, 27 predicted proteins | sample LakEriMetagenome_2_FD_203518 | JGI IMG/M metagenome (GOLD analysis project Ga0315899, IMG submission 203518) | Freshwater fungal communities from buoy surface, Lake Erie, Ohio, United States - Buoy 4 MA112 | ecosystem: Environmental > Aquatic > Freshwater > Lake | place: USA: Lake Erie, Ohio... | reverse complement strand
GGCGCCGCACCGGGAACTAGCTTGGTCACGTCCAGGCGATCAAACATCGCTTCCCACGCCGTCAACGTCGTTAGCGGCAGCGCCGCCGCTTCCGCCCAGTCGAGCGACGCGGGTTTACGACCAACGATCCGTTCGTCGACGAGATGAAACTGCGCATTGGTGCCGGGTCTTATGAGCGATCCGGCATAATAGACCTCGTCGCCCACCGCGAATTGCGTGACGTCGGGGCCGACCTCCCGCACGATTCCGGCCGCATCCCATCCTAACACCTTACAGTCACCATCAGCGGGCGGCGTGCTGCTGCGGACCTTGTAGTCTACCGGGTTGACCGAGACGGCCTTCACCTCAACCAGGATATCGCGTCCTGCAGCGATGGGCTGAGGCAGATCGATGTCGACCAGCGAGGAGTCCTCGGTGATGGGTCCCGGAATCTTATAACCAACGGCTTTCATCAGTGTCTCCAGTCTGCTGTATCCCAGGCTCTTGATCGACCAGATCGCGAGTTCTTCCGAATTCCCTTCGGAATTCAGAGATTTCGCGACCTGGACTATGAAGCTGCGGGTGCATTATTTCCAATAGCGACGAGACATAGTTTCCATACCTCAGCCGCTGTTCGGTTCCGGGGGCTGAGATTTTCCGAGCACGAAGCCGCGTGCTGACAATTGTTGCGTGCTACGCGGCGTGGTCATCGTCAACCGCAATGGGCTGTGGTGGCAGCGATGCAGCGAAGGACTATCTGTTCAAGTCAGGTCCGGTCTGCTGTCTGCAGCCGCCCTTGGAACCAATGCTTGACCGCCAGCGCAGCCATGATTGTCGCTAGCATAACGAGATAAGCGACCAATCCGCCGACGGAGAGTGCCGGCAATGCAGCTAGAATGAGACCGTCATTCCCGCCAGGGATGACCGCCGCCCCCAATCCCATGAGAAAGCCGCCCGCGATCGTTTTCGCGGCGTCACCGATCGATACTCTCTGCGTACGCCACCGCTTGCGGCGATGCGCTGCGGCAACTGCGCCGACGATTGTAGCGGTCACCGTCAGGGCAGCCACATCGTTTTCGAGGCGCATCGCAAGCGGCAGGCTGCGGTGGACCAAATCCGGGTAGCTCCAGGAGGGCGCAGTCACATAGAGCGCACCCCCGGTAGCACCAAGGACGATCATCGATAAACCGAGTGGCCATTGCCCCGGCTGGCGAACAACCCCGGTACGCAGGACGAATGCAAGCGCGATAGCCAGCGTTCCCGCAAAAGCGGCAAGAGCGCTGTACCCAGTCATGCTCGGCGCCGACAATATGCTGCCTTGGACATGTCTGATCTCGTCGAGTCCGATACCGTCGGCCACGAAGAAGCCGGCGGCGAGACCGACCGGAAGGACGATAAGCCGAACCTCTCCTTCTCCGAGGCGGCCGAGCGCGCCGAGCAGGCAGGCGTCGTTGATCGTAGCGCCGATTCCGAAAACTACCGCCCCGACCAGCAAGGTGCCGCTAACGCCCACGGTGCCAGCCAGCATGGCCGACCCAGCGTCAAACCATACTAACGGTACGCCAACGAGGCCCGCAGTTGCCGAGGCCGCCAGAAGACCGACGAATAGACGGGGCCGACGACGAAGAAGGATCTCGTGCGCCGTAGCGACAGTGCAAGTCCCGCCTTGGTTGACCGAGTAGCCCATCCAGAACGCGAGCACGCAGACGATGAGCGTGGTCACGTCGGAAAGCTATCATGTAACAGAGCGGAAGGGTGAATCTGGCACCTGTCCCCAGGGTTCAAGCCGAGCACGACCGGATCATCAGAAATCGTCTCACAAAGCGTTCGCCAGACGTCTTCAGCTTGTTGGAAGGTCGATGTTCGGGAAGCATTCGTCGGCACGCAGTGGCCTGGTGCCTTCATGGCACCGGAAACGGTCGACGACGCCCTGAAAGAGATCGGCCCATTTGGGGGAGGTCTCTCTAACGTCTGCCGGGAGGTCCAATAGGGCTGCATTTATCATGACCCGGATATGCGCCTGTAACGCTGTTGCGAAGGTATAAAAACTATAGCGACAGGGTATTGGGAAATCAGGCCGGCCTGGCGTTATAGTTCACGTGCAATCATCACGTTTCATTATGAGCGAGATCATAGCTATTTGGATAGAGCATTCGGTGCTTTAAGTTTCAGTCAATCGGTCCCGTTCGGCAGTAGCGCGTGCGAAGATCTTGTATGAGACGCTGAACTGAAGCCGGTTCCGATCTGTCGTGCCAAGAAAGGGATTCGTTATGGTCACCAGAGGATTCAGCGGCCGCGGCTCGGGCGGCGACCAATCAAAGCGGATCCCGCCAGGTCAGCATCTCGTTGAGAATTTTCCCGTCCTGTCAGCCGGACCCACGCCGAACGTGGAGCCCGCCGATTGGAAATTTACCGTTAAGGTCGGCCCGAAGCCCGTCAAAGTGTGGACTTGGAGCGAATTCAACGCACTTCCGAAGACCAAGGTGACCCGAGACATTCACTGCGTCACCTCCTGGTCCAAACTGGACACCGCCTGGGAGGGCGTACTCATCGAAGACGTCCTCGCAGATGCAGGGCTCGATCGACCCACCGATTTCGTCTTGGCGCACAGCTACGATGGCTATTCGACAAATGTCCCGCTGGCGGATCTGCTGTCAGGGAAAGCGATGGTCGCCCTCAACTATGCGGGCAAGCCGCTTCCCCGCGATCATGGAGGGCCGGCGCGTCTTCTAGTTCCGCACCTCTACTTCTGGAAGTCCGCCAAATGGGTGAATGCGCTGCAGTTCACGACGCGTGACGAGGCCGGCTTCTGGGAGCTGCGCGGCTATCACATCTACGGCGATCCATGGCGCGAGCAGCGATACACCAATGACTGAATACGGGGCGCAGATCGTGTCGTGGCAGTCATGCGTGATCGACGAGATCGTCCAGCAGACACCGAGCATCAAGAGCTTTTTCCTGCGGTTGAGCAAACCGTTTGCGCACATCGCAGGTCAGCACGTCGATGTCCGGCTGACCGCACCGAATGGCTACAGTGCGATGCGCAGCTACTCGATCGCGTCGTCGACAGCCTCGTCTCCAATCATCGAGCTGGCCATTGAGCGCCTGCCGGATGGCGAAGTTTCGTCCTTCTTTCACGATATCGCGGCGATCGGCGACGAAATCGAGCTTCGTGGTCCGCTCGGCGGCCATTTCCTGTGGCCCGAGCCAGCCTTAGACGCCGTGCTGCTGATCGGGGCAGGCTCCGGCCTCGCGCCGTTGATGGCAATGATCAGGCAACGCCGCGCACTAAAACCGGCCGTGCCAACAGCGCTACTCCTGTCCGCACGGACGGCGGAGGACGTTCTCTTTTCAGAAGAGCTTCATTCGATCGAAATCGGCGACGCGGCGTTCGTCTTGGCACTGGCGATTACGCGAGAGAGCCCGATCCGCGACTCGGACTTCGGGCGACGGATCGATAGCGTGATGGTCCAAGAAATTGTGGCCCGGCTTCACCGAAGGCCCACACAAGTTTTCGTTTGCGGGTCCAACGGTTTCGTCAACATCGCGACCGAAGGCGCGCTGCTGGCAGGATTAGACGCCTCCATTATCAAAACCGAGCGCTACGGTGGCTAGCCGCGCAAGCCGCCTCTCGTCCCGCCGATCGCGGATGTGCAGCGCAGCAATAGTTTGGAGATCAGTATGAGCCGCTTTGCCGAACCCGTCTTCATCGCCGCCGGCCTTCGGACGCCCTTCGGTCGAGGTGGAGGAGCGTTGGCCGCTTACGATGCCGTCTCGTTATCCGTGCCTGTTGTACAGGCGATGGCGGCGCAGGCGGAGCCCGATCTCCTCGTCTGGGGAACCGTGATCCCGAATTTGGGGTGGAGCAATATTGCTCGCGAAACCTGGCTTGACGCCAAGCTCAATCCGACTGTTCCGGCGTTCTCCGTTGTCCTGGCATGCTCGACAAGCATGACGGCGACTTTCGCTGCAGCAGGGATGCTGGGCGCTGGAACCGATCTCACTATGGTCGGCGGGTCCGAAGTCATGAGCAGGCCGTCAATCGCCCTGACGGCTGATGCGTCAAAGCGGCTCACTGACCTCTTCGCGCAGGATGCGACGGCCGCGCTTGCCGCTCTCCAGTCCCTTACCCCTCGCGATTACGCGCTCCCTACAAAGGGCTGGGCCAACCGGATCACCGGAAGGACGATGGGTGATCATATGGAGGAGACCGCCAAGGCTTGGCGGATTTCGCGCGAGGCGCAGGATGATTGGGCCCTTAAGAGCCATCAGCGGGCAGTCGCTGGTTGGGAACGTGGCTTTTTCGATGACCTCGTGATTTCGCTGCCTGAGCTGGCGCGCGATGCCAACCCACGCGCCGATACGTCGGCCGAGCGGCTCGCGGCACTCAAGCCCGCCTTCGATCGTGATAGTGGGAAGGGAACTCTGACTGCCGGCAACAGCTCACCGATTACCGATGGAGCCGCCGGGTGCTGGGTCGCCACAGAGGCGGGCGTAGCACGACTGCCGCGGGGCACCCCCTTTGCGCGGCTCATCGACTACGAGGTGTCGGCCGTCGATTTCCACACCGAGGGCCTGCTAATGGCGCCCTCCTATAGCATTCCGCGCCTTCTTGCGCGGCATCAACTTAGCTTTTCCGACATCGCACTCTGGGAAATCCACGAAGCCTTCGCAGCACAGGTCCTCGCAAACGTTGCAGCTATTACCGATCAGGAGTGGGTGCGCGGAACAGCCGGTGTCCCGGCGGCCATGGGCGACTTCGACTGGGACCGCGTCAATCCCAACGGGGGCTCGGTAGCCATAGGTCATCCGTTCGGTGCCACAGGCGCGCGCGACCTCAGCCAAGCGGTGAAGGAACTTTGGGCCATGCCGCCCGGATCGCGGGGAATCGTCAGCGTCTGTGCCGACGGTGGTCAAGGTACAGTAGCGCTTCTCGAACGCCCCTGATCGGAGATCAACCAAATGAAAGGTGTCCGCATCCACGCGCTTGCTGAGGTAACGAGCATTCCCATCAACCGTGCAGCGGGCCTGGTCGACAGGACGAATTACCAGGGTGCGCGCCAAGTTACCGTCGCCTCAAGCAGGGCGGTGCGCGTCGCGGTTGAGTGCACATCCCCCCTTTTTGATGGCCGCAGCCCATGAGCCCGGGCCAGACAGCCCGCAAACTACACCCCGTAAGGAAATACGAGAGGATATTCAGTTGGTCATCGCAGTCTGGAAAGACACCACCATCGCCACAAGCGAGGAGACAGTCGTCTTCGAAGGAAACCACTACTTCCCACCTTCCGCTGTCGACCGGACCCTGCTCGAGGCGAGTGCGCACACGTCCGTCTGTCCGATCAAGGGCACAGCACGATACTTCAATATCCGCGTTGGCGACGCGCTCAACGCCAACGCGGCCTGGACCTATCCCGAGCCAAATCCGGTCGCAGAGACTATCCGGAATCACATCGCCTTCTGGAAAGGCGTGAAGGTTGCATAGCAGCCGAGACAGATGGCTCCGCTGATGGCCGCGCCGCTTCACACTCGCTTTCTCGATCATCTGGCGCGCGGAATCGAAGCCCTGCAGTCGTCGGGGGACCTTCCAGCCGGCATCGAGCCGAATGGACTGACCGTGGAACGGCCGCACGACCCAGCGCATGGCGATCTATCGACTAACGCGGCGATGGTATTGGCAAACCTCGCCGGCGCTCAACCGCGCCCAATTGCCGAGAAGCTGGCGGAATGGCTGGCCACTCTGGATGAGATCGCAGAGGCGACAGTTGCAGGCCCGGGCTTCATAAACCTTCGGCTGACCGACCAGGCCTGGCGAGATGAACTGGCGGTCATCGCGGAGCAGATGGATCGCTATGGGAGATCGGCGCTCGGCGCCGGTAGGACAGTGAACATCGAGTTCGTCTCCGCCAACCCGACCGGTCCGATGCACATGGGGCACTGCCGCGGGGCGGTGGTCGGAGATGCGCTCGCCAACCTGCTCGCGTTCTCCGGCCACCGCGTCATACGCGAATACTACGTCAACGACGCCGGCGGGCAGGTCGACATTCTCGCTCGCTCGGCACACCACAGATATCGCGAAGCGCTGGGCGAAAGCGTCGGCGAGATACCGGAAGGCCTGTATCCCGGCGACTATATGAAGCCGGTCGGTGAGGCGCTGGCAGTCGAATTCAGTGACCGCTATGTCGACGCCCCGGAGACGGCCTGGCTGGCGATTTTTCGCGCGCGGACCGTCGCCGCGATGATGGAGATGATCCGCGAGGACCTGTCACTGCTCGGGATACGTCACGATCGCTTCTCGTCGGAGGCGAGTCTCGTCGCTGCTGGAAAGCCCGACGCCGCCGAGGCTTGGCTGCGCGAGCGCGATCTCGTCTATAACGGCGTCCTCGAGCCGCCGAAGGGCGAAGTGCCTGAAGACTGGGCACCGGTCGAGCTGCCGCTATTCCGGTCGACGAAATTTGGTGACGACCAGGATCGCCCTATCCGTAAACCGGACGGGAGCTGGACCTATTTCGGTGTGGATCTTGCCTACCACTTCGAGAAAGCGCGCGATGCCGACGAGTTGATCGACATTTGGGGCGCAGACCATGGTGGAACCGTGAAGCGCATCGTCGCGGCGGCCGACGCCCTGACCGAGGGCCGCAAGCGGTTCGACGTCAAGTTGGTACAGATCGTACGGCTCTTGCGTGCAGGCGAGCCGGTCAAAATGTCCAAGCGCGCAGGCACGTTCGTCACGTTAGCCGATGTCATCCGGGAGGTCGGAAAGGACGTCGTTCGGTTCATGATGCTGACCCGCAAGCCGGAAGCGCACATGGAATTCGACTTCGCAACGGTGGTGGAGGCTTCGAAGAGCAATCCGGTCTTCTATGTCCAATACGCCCATGCGCGCATCTGCTCACTTGCGAGCCGCGCGGCCGAGTTTGGCATCGGCCTAGAGGACGAAGCCGATCTTACTCTCCTGGACAGCTCGAGCCTCACTCTCGTGAAGCGTGCGGCAGAATTCCCACGCGTCGTCGAGGCCGCTGCCGCAGCGCGCGAGCCGCACCGGATCGCCTTCTTCCTCGAGGCGCTGGCGTCCGAGTTCCACACACTCTGGAACATGGGAAATGACGACCCGACGCGGCGATTCCTCTATCCGGACAACGCGCCACTTAGCCGATCTCGATTGTTCCTGGCGGCCGCAATCGGACAGGTCATCCGGAATGGCCTGGGACTAATGGGGGTTGAGCCGAAGCATCAGCTGGAAAGGGCCTAGTCGAGTGCAGTTTCTGCCATGGGGACGCCGCTGGTGGCTCGAACACGCTGCGCGTCTGCTGAATTGAGATTGGTGGATGTGATGCAGCCTACCGAGTTCGATGCAGCCTTCAGGGGGCTCCCTGAGGGATACAGTCAGGGTGTATATGAAGGCCGGCGTTTCGGCTTGACCGTACGGCGATCCGAGGACGGTCGCCGCAACAGTCTGTTTGCCAGGGAGTTGGGCGGGACCGACATCGTCAGCTTTAACCTGTATCGGCTCTCGTCAGGAAAAATATCGCTCAAGCCGTGTGAGATGTCGACGGAAAAGGTCGTGGCGTTTGTGCTAGGCTTTCGATCAGGCGGAATGGAAGGTGAATCCGGCGCCTAACGCTCCGTGCGCGGATGCCTGTCCGTCAGCACTGCGTGCGCCCAAGGGTATCGAAACTATAGTTGCCGGCCATTGGACTTCGCATGGCGATGAACTCATCCTCCAGACTTCGCTGCCCGCGGGTAACCGGTGCTGGCTGTCGTTTAAATCAGGATTGAGAAAGTAGAACCGATGACGAAAACTGGTGCTGCCGCCCTTCCGACACCTTCCGATCTCGACGGGTGTGCAACCATGACTGTCGCGGACGCCCTGAGGGTCATTCTGGCTGACGCCTATGCGATCTACCTGAAAACGAAGAGCTTCCACTGGCATGTCTCTGGCCCCTATTTCAGGGACTATCACCTTCTCCTTGATGAGCAGGCCGCAGAGATCCTTGCTGTCACCGACGCGATCGCCGAGCGCGCCCGGAAGACGGGCAACACGACCATTCGTTCAATAGGCGATATCGCCCGCCACCAGACGATCAAGGACAATGACGCCGAGTTCGTCACCCCGCAGGACATGCTGAGCGAGCTCCGCGCCGACAATCTCCACCTGGTCGAGTCGCTTCGTAGCGCCAAGGGTGTAGCGGACGCGGCGAAGGACAATGCGACTTCCGGCCTGATCGATTCCTGGACCGACGAGGCGGAGCGCCGTGCGTGGTTCCTCTTCGAAGTCAGCCGTTAAGTCTGCGCCTCCGTCGCGACCGAAGTGCATGCCGGATCCACAGCGACGGCCCATGCCCCGTCGTTCATGCATCAGGCGCATTCCTCGTTCTGGCCCGCCGTGGATGGACGTTCGCGCGGCCGGCGAGTGATGCGGTTGCGTCCGCATCGCGCCGCCGGCGGCGCGTTGGGCGAGCCAATCCGTGCGACCGTGAATTCCTGACAGAAGGAGTAGGACAGTGCGTCTTGCAATGATCGGCCTCGGCCGGATGGGTGCCAATATCGCGCGTCGGCTTATGCGCGGTGGTCATGAGATCGTCGCCTTCGACCGCGACGCTGCCGCAATTGCTACCCTCGCCAGTGAAGGCGCCACCGGAGCGATTTCGCTTGAGGAAGTCGTCGCCAATCTCGGAGCCCCACGGATTTTCTGGGTGATGCTTCCGGCGGGCGTTGCCACCCAAAGCACCGTCGACGAGCTGATGGAATTGGCGGAGCCTGGCGACATCATTATTGACGGCGGCAACAGCTTCTACAAGGACGATATCAAACGTGGTGCGACGGCAAGGGAGAAGCAGCTCCACTATGTCGATGTCGGCACGTCGGGCGGGGTGTGGGGACTCGACCGCGGCTATTGCATGATGATCGGAGGCGACCGGGAGACCGTCGACCTGCTTGATCCGATCTTCGACACGCTTTCGCCGGGTTATGGCGCGATCCCCTGCACGCCGGGGCGAAACACCCCGGGCGACCGCGCCGAGCACGGCTATATCCACGCCGGCCCGACCGGAGCCGGCCATTTCGTCAAGATGGTCCACAATGGCATCGAATACGGCCTGATGCAGGCCTATGCCGAGGGCTTCGACATTCTCAAGAGCAAGTCTTCGGAACGGCTCGCGCCCGAGGAACGCTTCGACATCAACCTGACTGACGTTGCCGAGGTCTGGCGTCGCGGCAGCGTGATTTCGTCGTGGCTGCTCGACCTGTGCGCGATTGGCCTCGTCAAGGATCCGATGCTTGAGCAATTCACCGGCCAGGTTTCGGATTCGGGCGAAGGCCAGTGGACGATCGACGCGGCAATGGAGGAAGCCGTCCCGGCCTATGTCCTGTCTGCGGCCTTGTTTGCACGCTATCGCAGCCGCGTCGACCACACCTTTGGTGACAAGCTTCTCTCGGCAATGCGCTTCGGCTTTGGTGGGCATGTGGAGATGCCTCAATGAGAGGGCGCCCGCGCGCCAACAGCGCCGCCGATCCGCTTATCGCAGGCAACGGCTCCGATCGGTGAGCATTGGCATGAGAGCCGAGCCGATCCGCCTGCTTGTCTCGGATATCGACGGCACTTTGGTCCGCCGCGACAAGAGCCTCTCCGACGGCGTGGCCGCCGCGGTTCAGCGCGTCCTCAACGCAGGTATCCCGGTGAGCCTGATCAGCGCCCGCCCCCCAAGCGGGATGCTGTGGCTCGCGGAGCGTTTGGGCTTGGAAGGCCCAATCGCCGCATTTAACGGTGGTACGGTGGTGATGCCTGACGGCCGTATTGTTTCGGAAGAGCGACTCGATCCTGCAACCGCGGCAGCAGCGCTCGCAATGATCGATCGCGCCGGGGTCACGCCCTGGCTGTTTTCCGATGGCAAATGGTATGCGCGCGACCGCGACAATTCGAACCTTGCCCGCGAAAAGCTAGCCGCCGGTCTTGAGCCGATCTTCGACGAGGATCTCGCAGCGCATCTCCATCATGCCGACAAATTGGTCGGCGTCAGTGCCGATCATAATCTGCTTGCGCGTATCGAAGGCGAGACTCGGGCAGCGCTCGGCGAAAGCGCGACCGTTGCGCGCTCGCAGCCATATTACCTCGATATCACCGGGCCCGGTGCCAATAAGGGAGCCGGTGTCGCCAGACTCGCCGCAGCCTATGGCGTACTTCTGTCGGCGGTGGCTGTGCTCGGCGACCAGGGTAATGATCTGCCGATGTTCGCGCGCGCCGGGATGTCAGTGGCGATGGGCCAGGCGCCCGAGGCGGTCCGCGCCGCGGCGAGCCATGTCGCGCTTTCGAATGAGGAGGACGGCGTCGCTGATGCGATCGACCGCTTCGTCTTGCCGGCGGTGGGGGCATAATCAGCTCGCTGCGCCACTTCAGGATCTCGGTGTAGCCACACCTCTAAGGGAAAGACTCAAGCCAAACACCCTCCCGTGTTCGCCCCGGCAGGCCCGTTGGTGGGTTCTCGCTCGCCCGCAGTTAGCCTTAACGACGTTCCCGGCAGGATCTATTGGCCGTCCGACCTTAACCAGCTCCCGCCAACGCCCACGCAAAGGTCACCATCGCAGCGGCGCCGAGCGCGCTTCTGACGTTGGGTCGACGCCGTGGCTGAGAAGAACCCGATGCCGGGCACAGGAACTACCAACCTGCCACTCTATTTTCGGCGTCATTCAAATGCCCGGTAGGCTCCGCGTTGCAATGGGAACGCTATTTTCAGGAAAGGCGGGCCTGTAGGTCGGTGAGAAGCCAACTGCCCGCTCGGCCAAGCGGGCGGTCGCGCATGTGTGCGGCGTAGATCGTTAAAGGTCCCGACGCGCGGGCGGGGTCGTCTTCGATCTCCAGTCGGATCAGCCGTCCTGCGGTCAGAAGCGGTGCCACTAGCTGTTCCGGCATCCGGCACCATCCCAAGCTGGCAGTCAGGAAATCCATTCTCCGGCCTAGTTCAACGAAGCGCCACACCTTAGTGCCGACGATTCCGTAGCTGGGTCCATCGGGAGCGGACGGATCGGACAACACGAGCTGGACATGCTCGCCAAGGTCGGCCCGTGTCGCGGGACGACCGAGTTGCGCAAGCGGGTGCTCCGCCGCAACTACAGGGATCAAATCGATGGCCAGCAGCGGCAGCGCGACGAGATCCTCGGGTACGCCCGGCAGCAGGACGCAGAACGCCAGTGCCGCATCGCCCCGACGCAGACGGCGCTCGGCACCGCCCAGCCCCTCCGTCGAGAAGCTGACCGGCAGATAGGGAAAAGCCGCGCGCAATGCATGCAGGCTGTCGATGAAGGCGGCGGACGGAACAAGCGGATCGATGGCGACCGCCAGTTCGGCTTCGACGCCGTCGCGCGTGCTTGCCGCAAGCGCCTCGAAATGCGCGGCACCCGCAAGGACGCTGCGGGCCTGTGCGACGAGAGCACGGCCGACATCCGTCAAGCGCGGGCGATGGCCCGATCGATCGAACAGGGTGACGCCCTGAATACTCTCAAGCGTCGCGACTGCCTGGCTGATCGCCGACTGCGCGCGACCGAGCTTGCGCCCCGTAGCCGAGAAGCTGCCGGTCTCGGCAATCGTCACCAGCACGCGAAGTTGATCGAGGGTCAGGCTACCGATCATCCATCATCCTAGCCGATAGAGATGATCACATCTTTATCACTTTCTCTGAGCGCGTCGACCCCACATATTGCTTTTCATGCAACCGAGCTTCTTCATCAATCACGGCGGTGGGCCCTGCTTCTTCCTTGAACCGGGGCCGATGCGCACGACATGGGCCGAGCTGGAAAGCTATCTGAGCAGCTTCATGTCGACGCTCGTCGAACAACCGCGCGCTATCCTCGCCATCTCGGGCCATTGGGAGGAGGCGGTGCCGACCGTCAACGCCGGCTCGCGTCCGCCACTGCTGTTCGATTATAGCGGATTCCCCGATTACACTTACCAACTGACTTGGCCCGCTCCCGGCGATCCTGAGCTGGCGGCACGCGTGCGCGATCTACTGTCGGCGGCGGGGATCGCCAGCGGTAACGAACCGGCGCGAGGCTGGGACCACGGCATCTTCGTGCCCCTCAAGGTGATGCTTCCGTCCGCCGACATTCCACTCGTGCAGCTCTCGCTGCAACGCGGCCTCGACGCGGCCACGCATCTTGCGATCGGGCGAGCGCTCAGGCCACTGCGCGAGGAAGGAGTGCTGATTCTCGGCAGCGGCCAGACCTACCACAACATGCGCGGATTCTTCGGTGGCGGCGCGGTCGATCCGAAGGCCGAGGCATTCGACGCCTGGCTTCGCGCCGTGATGATCGATGGCGACGCACGCGATGACGCGCTGATCGGCTGGGAACAAGCACCCGGAGCCCGCAACGCCCAGCCGCACGAGGATCATCTGCTCCCGCTGATGGTCGCGGCCGGTGCTGCCTCGGGCGAACCCGGCACCGTCCATTTCCACGGTCACGCACTCGGCAAGCCGATCTCCGGCTTCCGTTTCGGCTGACCAACCTCAAAGGAGTTCCTACCCATGACCAAACTTCTCGTTGTCGAAACCAGCCCGCGCGGCGATCATTCCATCTCGCGCGGCCTCACCCGCCGGTTCGTCGGCGAGTGGCAGGCTACCCACCCTTACGGTGAGGTAATTGAGCGCGACCTGATGGAAACCGAGCTGCCGTTCGTGAACGCGCCGTGGCTCCAGGCCTATTTCACCCCGGCCGAACAGCACTCGCCCGAGATGAAGGCAGTGCTTCGTCTATCGGACGAGCTGGTCGCTGAGCTGCTGGCGGCCGATCACCTCGTGATCGCGACCCCGGTCTACAACTACAACGTGCCCGCCGCGCTCAAGGCATGGGTCGACCACATCGTACGCAAGGGCGTGACGCTCGGCCTGGACGGCAGCGGCCTCGTGACCGGCAAGAAGGCTACCGTCCTGCTCGCCTCGGGCGGCGTCTACACAGAAGGTTCGCCGATCGCCGACCGGGACATCGCAAGCCAGTATCTCCGGCTCATCTTGAGCGTGATCGGCATAACCGACGTAACCTTTGTTGCCGCCGGCAATGCCAAGGCGGTTGATATGGGGCAAATCGGTCGCGACGACTTCCTCGACAGTTTCCAGAGCGAGATAACAGCCGAAGCCGCCTGAGCGATATCGGGGCGGTATGTATTTGGCGTGCCGCCCGATTGCTCGATCCCCACCTCCCTTTCCTGATTAGAGACGGCGGTCCAGACGACCCTTGCAAGTCTCGAAGGTCTCGGCCTCACTCCTCTGTTGCTTCCACCACTCGGACCGACACCGCGATCGACGAAAAATCGGTCGATGCGCCGAGAAAGCGCCCGGATACGGGCATGATCTGGCGATTGCTCCGGGCTACCGCGACTGGAACGAGGTTGGCGCCTCCGACGCGGTTATGTGTTGGATCGAAGGTGATCCAGCCAGCGCTCGGCAGGTAGACTTCAGCCCACGCGTGCGTTGACCCTTCATCTCCCAAGTTGGTTTCAGGTGCAAAGAGGTAACCCGAAACGGCTCGAGCACCGAAACCAAGATGGCGAACGGCTTCAATGAACAGAGCCGCGACGTCCCGGCAAGACCCACTTTTCAGGTGCAGTGTTTCGGCCGGCGATTGCGTTCCTTCTTCATCCCGGACGCGATAGGCGACGTCCGCCAACACGCCAGCGTTCAGATCCTTGAGAAGCGAGAGAGTGTCTGTGTTCAGGCCGGCGACGAAGTTCCGGGCCCAAGGTCCAATTTCGTTGGCTCCGGGATCAAGCCAGTCTGGCTCTCGCAACTGCCCAAGATCGATCACGTCGTCGAGCGAATAGGCGAATGGGTACGTATGAGCGCTCGGGTCGATAACGAACGTGGGCCACTGTCCCGCTCGCTGATCAACCAACGCAGTTCCCACGATCGTCAGTTCGGTGGTCGGATTTGAGAAGGATGCGGTTGCGATCAGATTACCGAACACATCCTGCGTCCAGCTGAGACTTGCTTCGGGTGTGCATCGGATCGTGCTCGAAATCGGTGTGACCTCCTGGCTAGCGCGCGGAGTCAGCAAGAGACGGTGATCCTGAAGCGTGACCGGCTGATTGTACGTGTAATGGGTGCTATGCTCGATCCTGAGATGCATGTTAGGGCGCCTTGGTTTGCCGGCGAGCATGCCATAAGGCGGCCAGCGTAAACGACCATCGTATCATCGAAAGCCGGGTTCGCATGCAGATCATCGTTCGCGACAACAATGTCGACCAGGCCTTGCGTGTCTTAAAAAAGAAGCTGCAACGCGAGGGCGTTTACCGCGAGATGAAACTGCGTCGTCACTACGAGAAACCGTCGGAAAGGCGGGCCCGCGAGCGAGCGGCAGCGGTCAGCCGAGCTCGAAAAGCGGACCGCAAACGTGCGGAACGCGATAGCTGACCCTTGCGGACCGGACACCTTCTCGGGCTGGAATGGGCATGTATTGCCCGGCCATGAGCTCATGTGACCGGAGCACCCCATTCAGCTATGCGACCCATCCCTCGACCATTGCGCAGTGCTCGTCGGCAGCGCCACAGCATCGGTCGGCCACGATGCCGGATGGCCATAGTCGAAGCAGGGTCGCTCAACCGGCGAAGCGCGCAGCGGTACGCGCGGCTGACAGCAAACGATGGCACCCGTCATCAACTCAGGGCCGCCCCTTCTTCCTGATCACCTCAACCAGACGATCAAAGATTGGACGAGCCTCGTGAATCCGATCGACGCTGGTCCGCAAGGGCATCAACGCCGTTTCCAGGTCCTCTTCCTCAAATCCGGATGCGAGAGCCTCACGGTTTATCGGGATGGTCAGCGCCAGATCCCCGGTCTTCGGATCGCAGAGGAAACCCCTATTGATCAGCTCATCAAGTAAGGCTCCCTCTGACCGCAACAGCGCTTTCCAATCGCGCTGGCCGATCGCATCGGTGCCGAAGACGAATCTGACCCCCGCACCAGCGAAGCCGGCGATGGTCCCTACCCAAGTTTCCGGTTCATGCCCGTCGATGCACGGCATCGTCCCCAACGAGAACGACAGGTCGAAGTCATCGTCCTCCGGATCTCCGGCGATCTTCCACTCTCGTGGCGCCAGCCAGATGGTCTCGGATAGATCCGCGACGGTCTCACCGGCCCATCCCAATGCAATACGTCGCTCCTCGAGCACAGCGGCGACAGCCTTTGCCAGCATGGGTTGCATGGTGCCGTTTGCGTAGCGAAGCGCCGCTTCCAGCTCGTCGATATGACGCACAATCACGGTGCCGATGGATGGATCGGTCAAGGATATGGTCTCCTAGAATTCACGAACGTGCTCGCCGAAGCTCTCGATAAGCTGCGTTACGAAGCAACGATCGCCATCTCTGTCGCCCGCGACCGAGCGGGCCGCTCTCGCGACATCGGCCCACGAGCTTGAGGCGATCACCGGGAGTTCGGTACGAAAGGGCGCCAGCAAGACTACCCATGGCGTGAGACCCTGCAATGCTCCGCGCCGGCTTATGGCCTTGGAATAGCGCTGCAGCTGCTCGCGCCCCAAAGCCGCTCCGATCTTTATTTCGATACCGACGAGATGGCGGGCGGTCTCGATAACCAGATCGACCCGATCCGCGCCGTCGCCAAGCGGGCATATCTCGGTAGCCACTCGATAACCGCCACGCAGTTCTTCGTTCCAGTCGACCGTCGGTAGCGCGGTGGCCAAATACGATACCGCGAAGCGCATAGACGTCTCGCCGCCAAACTCGGGCATCCAGAGGCCAGCTAGCGCGGCGGCGTTGCGAACCTCGTCTCGACGAAGGCTGGCAAGGGCCCATACGTTGATCAAACCGCCGCGTTGCTTCGTTCGCGCGAGGGGCCCTTGAAGCGCCCGGAAAGCAGTCTGAAGATCGTCCAACGCGTAGAATTGCTTTGGTGCTCGAGGCCCCACATCTGGCAGCACATCTCGCAGCGCTTCAAAGGCCGACTGCAGTCTCCTTGACTGCAATTCGACGGTCATGACGAGACCTTGATTGCCCACCGGTTGCTGCAACTTCTTCCCGATCCTCACTCCAGATCAAACCGAAACCCGAAGAGTCCCCCATCTTCATCGTCTGCGAGCCGAACCGGGTTAAGGAATTGCGTAAGGTCCAGGCTGCTACTTGAGTTGGCTTGGTCGAATTCGTCACTGTTGAGAGCTACGATATACTGCGCTCCAACATCCCCAACGACGACGCGCCCATAGTTTAGCGCTCGAGCAACCTGCCTGGAATCGACGCCGTCGAAGAGATGGCTATCATGTATCAAAACTTGCGGCCCGGGGGTGAAACGCTCGGACGCGATCTGAAGCATGGTGGCGTCGAAGCAGAACAGCTTCATCATATCGATGCCACCTTTGTTTCCGCCACCCTGGATGTCGATGCGGAACCTGGGCCCTGACCGGCTGGCTTCGATAATCAAATTCCCGGTCCGATCATCGTAAAGCGCCGTGATCGCGTGATCTACCAAAACCGTTGCGCGTTTGATGGCTTCTTCAGCTTCCTCGAAGCTCTTCTGGAGGCGAAGTTCCAGATCCGCCGCTTCGGCTTTCATCTCGGCCCGATTGTTCTCCAGCAATGCAGCGTGCTGAAGTTTGCTACGTAGCGTCTCCACGCGGCTAACCTGCTCCCCTAATTCTTCACGCAATCGCAGCAGATCTTCGAATGCACCCTTACCATCGAGCGTTTGGAGAAGCGTCGTGCGCTCGCCTGCAACGGACTCCAACTCCTTCGCCAGGTCTCTCTGCCGGTCTGCCAGATCGGTCACCTGCTCCTGCAGGTATTGGCGGCGGTTCGAAGCAACAGACGCCTGGAAGGCTTTGACATCGTCGAAACGCCTTAAAGCAACATCTGGAAGCTCGATCCCTGCCGCCGCATAAAGGCGTTCCACATCTGCGTATGCGGGTGGAGATTCTTGCTGAAGTGATTTCGTAAGATAATCCGCGGCGGCTTGCGCTTCCGCGAGTGCGAACGTGATCTCTCCGGCCCGGTCCTTGAGCCACGCAGCTCGATCCGCCAACTCGCGATAGCTGTCGTGGACCTCAAAGGATTCGGCTCGCGCCCGGAGAATCGCGATCCGCTCTTCAGCCCTCGCCAATTCCGGCCGTATCTCTGCGGTAGTACCGAAAATTTGGCCCAGCTCGCCGCCTTTGACCGCCTTGCTAAGTGCCTCTACGGTCCGCTTGCGGTCGCGCAGGTCTTGGAATGAACGCGCCACGTGCCAGTTCAAGCCCAATAGATACGACAAGGTAACCTGCCAACTTCCAGGCTGTTGATCCGAGCTTGTCTTCTCGATCGTATCAAGGCCTCCCGACTTCCGCCGCCTCGCGAAATATCCGATCATCGCGCGAAATGTCGGCGCACCCTTAGCATCGAATTGGGTGCCATCGGTTTCCAAGGGCAGGCCGAACCATGCAGCCCCGAGGATCTTCTTCCAAGTATCCACGGCAATATCGATCTGATCGCCCTCTTCGGGCCCAAACAAACTTACCGGGATGGGAATGCCAATGGCAGCCGCGTCCGCCGCGGAGACCGTGACCACGTCTTCCCGCGACCCTGACCGCGAGGCGCTCACCCAACGGCCCCCGAGGAGGAATTCCACCGAGAAGCTGTGCTTAAAAAGCGCGTCGTGTTTAAAAAGCGACGACTTTCCAGCGTCACTGCCCAGCAGGAAGTGGATGATCTCGACTAAGCTCGTTTTACCAGCGGAGTTGCGCGTATGCCTGTCGGTGGAGCTCGCCGCGACGTCCGCCAGAAGAATGTTCAGCCCGGACGTGAACATGATCGTTTTAAAGCTTGGCAGCGAGCTTGTGACAGTGCGTATCATGATGGCGATCGCCTGATCAGCATGTCATCGCGAAGATCGATCGCACCCATGGCGTAAAGCAGCGAGAGCGCGAGGATAAACCAGTCAAACGGGAGCGGCGACGCGCCTTCGCGCTTCGATCGGAGGCGCCTTACCCGCTCCCAAACCGTCGAAACGGAAGCGCTCTTGTCCATCACGGTGAGGATCTCACCGCCCACCGTCAAAAGCGCTCGATCAGCCTTCAAATGTTTACCGGGAAGGATCATTCGGCCGCCTCGACGGGCTTGTCTTCAAAGATGGTGCATCTTTCGAAAACATGAGCGAGCAAACTCCAGACGGACGCATCAAGCGAGGCAGAGTGTTTGTCTACGCCTGCGATGAAATCGTACAGGCTGAACAGGATGTCGTCGGGTTCGAGAGTTTGAGCCTTAAGGTCGAGGTACTTCGCTTTGAGGACGCCGGCGACGCTGGCATTTAGCATCGGATCTTGGTGGTCCTGAAGGAGGGTTGCTACCCTCTCAGCGTTCAGCAATCCCTGGGTGATGCGGCTACGCGAATGCGCTGTCAGGCCATTGAAGTGAAGTTTCTGTTCCGGGACCTCGATCGGATCGTCGTCCGGAACGGTGCGGTGATCAACCGTGGCCATCAGGGCACTGACGATGCGAAGCACCTCGGCGGGATGTAGCGCACGGAAGTCTTCATCGGTGGCTGCGTCACCGATGAGCTCGTCAACGTCGCTGCTCCCTAGGGTCAGGACCCATTGAAATGGGAGGCTCGATATGATTCAGGCTCCGCAAGGAGACTGAGTATGAGCGACCTGTACTGGCTGACGGATGAGCAGATGGCACGGCTTGAGCCATTTTTCCCCAAGAGCCATGGCCGCCCCCGGGTCGATGATCGTCGCGTGCTCAGCGGTATCATCTTCGTCAATCGTAATGGGTTGCGGTGGCGTGATGCGCCCAGGGAGTATGGGCCGGCCAAGACGCTTTACAACCGTTGGAAACGCTGGGGTGAAAAGGGTGTGTTCATCGCGATGATGGACGGGCTGTCCGCCAAAGGGGCCGAACGTAAGACTGTTATGATCGATGCGACCTATCTCAAAGCGCACCGCACGGCATCGAGCTTGCGGGTAAAAAAGGGGGGCCTGGACGGCTGATCGGTCGCACGAAAGGCGGCATGAACACCAAGCTGCACGCTGTGACAGATGCCAGGGGCCGTCCAATCAGCTTCTTCATGACGGCGGGACAAGTCAGCGATTACACCGGGGCGGCGGCTTTGCTGGATGCCCTGCCCAAAGCACAGTGGTTGCTGGGCGACCGGGGCTATGACGCTGACTGGTTCCGCGATGCGTTGCAGGAAAAAGGCATTATCCCCTGCATCCCGGGCAGGAAGTCCCGCGCAAAGCCCGTCAAATACGACAAGCGTCGATATAAAAGCCGCAACCGGATCGAGATCATGTTTGGCCGCCTCAAGGACTGGAGGCGCGTTGCAACACGCTACGACAGGTGCCCCAACGTTTTCCTCTCCGCTGTCGCGCTCGCTGCTACCGTCCTGTTCTGGCTATGAGTCCTGACCCTAGACTGAAAAGTACGTTCTCGAATTTTTCCTTGCCGAATAGTTCAATACTCACACCTGGATGGAGATCCTGAAGTTCGAGCACCTTTTGGACGATCTGCGCAGGCGGCTGCTCGACATAGTTGTGAACGAACACCCAAGCCTTGATGTTCGGCCAATTGGCTTTCGCACCGGCGAAATCGCTCTCAACTTTGGCGACCGCGGTCTTCATCGCCGCCTCTGTCGCGTTGGCACCGGCGTTGACCGGGCCGTAGCAGGCGAAAACGGTGAGCGGGTTTGTGATCAAACCGTCGCATTTTAGATCGCCACGGGAGTAGTCCGTGCCAACGCCCTGAAAATTTGCCCCATGGATTTTCTGCATCAGCGCCTGAAGAAACTCCTGGAGCCGGAGGCCTTTTGCACGCCGCAATTTTAGCTCGAGTGCCGTCCTGATCGCCTTACGACGAGATGCTGAAGGGCGCGTCGCCGATACATCCATCTCCATACGCCCCCTCCTGCTCCCTACATCCACGTTGACCTCTAGAGAGGCAAGAAGTTCGCGCCCTTGCACGAATGATTTTCGCACTAGCCGATCTTGGCCATGAGCCGCCCAGCAGCTCCTTGCTCAGCCGCCAGATTCCGATTGTAGGCCAGCGGCATGCGCGGCGACTTCCACCGAAGCGCATCCATGATCCCAGCCAGATCCTCTCCGCTTGCGAAAAGGTCCTGGTTGAGCCCGATCCGCGTCGAGTGCGCGCTGATCCCCTTGAGCAGCCGCGCAAGATCCTCGGCTGTCAGATCGGGGAGCGCGCCAAGATCGAACGCGCGCTGGATGATCGACCGGAAGATGGGCCCAATTGATCCCGGGTGCAGGGCCATGGTGCCGATATCGTATTCGACCCGCGCCATCACGGCGGGCTTGGAGAGCGTTTTGCGCAGATCCCACGTCTCCCGACCTGAGATGCTGTCGATCGAGCGCCCCTTGACTGCCGCGCAGGCCTTGTAGCGACGCACCTGCACACGCCGGAACAAGGGTCCACCGTCGATGTCGGCCGCCGCGCACCAGGCGGCGATCGCCGCCACGCTACGCGGGCTGAGATAGGCGGTCGCCCCCTCCCCTTCCTGATCGCCCTTGCTGCGCAGGATCTGCAGCAGCCGCGCTTCCGGATCGATCGCCTCCTCGATCTGCTCGATGGCTACCGCCACGAGTTCGGACGCGCGCAGCCCGGTGTCATAGGCGGTGGACAGCAGCGCCCGATCGCGCAGCCCCGGCAGATCATCGCCGCAGCTCTCGAGCAGCGCGCGGATGTTGAGCCCGCGCGCCTTGTCGCGCTCGACGTCGCGCACAGGGCCCTTGAACCGCAAAGGTCGCGCCTGCTTCTGCGCTGTGCCCTTTTCCCGTCGCACCGCTCCGAGCCGAAGCTTCACCAGAGGTGCTGACGTCGGATCCTTGAGGTCGAGCAGATGGTGGATCTTGGCAATCGACGCCTTGTAGCGCGCCAGCGACGCCGGCCGCCCGCCCTTCGCTGCCCGCGCGTCGAGATAATCGGCTACGGTCTCGGCCGACGCCGGCAGCGCGATCCGGTTCATGCGTCGACACCAGGCATCGAATGCTTCGACGTCCGATTTCAGCGCGCGGATGCTGTGGGGCGACGACGAACGTTGGTAGGCGTCGATGAGCGCCTCGTTGATGACGATGCGCTCGCCGACGCGCATCTGCACGATTGCCCAGGCAAGGTCGCTCTGCGCCGCGGTGGCCGGTAGGGCCGCGTCAGGCGCCGCTACAGCGGATTCTAGCCCTTCCCGGGCGGTTTCGGTGCTCACGATGCGCCACGCTCCTCGGCGGAGCTTGTACGCCACCTTATAAAGAGAGGTCAATTCCGCTTATGTGATAAGTGCAATTACCGCGTGCCTGAATTTGATAATACTCAGAATTTGGATAACACAAATTTATGTTCAATCGCGTTTTCAGAAATATTTACATAGCCTCGCATTCTTCCTTGTTACTCAACATATCTGCCCCCGTAGAAACGGCCATGGTCTCTGGATAATTCCGCTGCGGGGAAATGTTGTGTCGTGCATCTCCACAGCGACATGAAGATTGACTTCGCCGCGCCATATAGGGGTAAAAGCATATTCCAATCACGAAACACACGGTGCACTCTGTCTGGTACTTCAAGGTCACGTCCTGTCTATCACGGGCGAAAGACAGCATCTCCGTATCTCGTCCGCATATGGCGAGTGACCGAATGAAGATAGTGTCTCTGCCGCCACGTAGTCGGGCTGTGATAGACGCCAATCGCCATCCAGTAATTTCCGGTAGAGCGCAGGGCTGACAAGAATATCCACCTTGCAGCCTGCGCATTGAAGCAGGGATCAAAACGCAGCCAATGTCGAACCTGAATAGGTGAACGCCCAACAAGCGCAGCGATGCGAGGTGTCCACCAACTGTTGATCTGCAGGGGACCGAGATCATGAGAGCCATTGCTGTTACGAACCTCAGCGCCGACCCAGCCCGCTTCCTGATCGCGCAGGCCCCAAAGCGTTTTCTCCAGCCAGGGATGACCAAGCGAGGCTTGCAGAATGCAGGCGGCGATCCGCAATTCCTCCTCATTTGAGGACTTCGAAAATGCGGGGGTGGTGTACAGTGCCATAGTGATGACTGCAGTGCACACCAGCCTGAGGATGCCATATGACCTCATCTGACCCTCCGGATAGCGGTTCCAGGCGTAGTGATCGAATTGATCGGATCACTGTAAAGCCCAAGCACTGGAACTGGGCCACCTTTGAGAAATGCAAAGAGCGCTCTGCCCGAATTGATCTCGGCGGCGGCGCTACGAGCGAAAGAAGTCCAGCTGTCAGGCCCGGTCCTTCCAATGCGTCTGAAGGAAACTCTACACCTTCCGGTCTGGCGCGACGAACTGAATTCTAACCCATGCAGAGGCGGGACAGCGCCTGCGAAGCGCTTTCCCTGGGTCAGCTGAACGGCAAACTTACAGCGAAGCATAGGCAGTTACCTTATCGTTCGGGGCCGTGGGAGGGCTCGGGTCGAGGTGCAGGAGAATGATTTTCCCGGTTAATGCCGATTTTCGGCGCTCGTCCTTCGGCGCGCGCATGGTCGAGAATGCCTGCGAGAAACCTGTCGAGCACCTGCGCGATGTTCCGGGCACCGTCGGCAAGATGCTCAGCCGCGCCTCGGGGTGAGCGGTCACGATAGTGGAGTTGTCGCTCGAGCGCCCGATCGCGCCGCTCGTTTCGGTCTCGCTCCTGCTCGGCCCTCAAATTTTCCAGATGGCCTTCCCGGCGTTTCGAGAAGGCATCTACGCGGTCAGTCTTCAACCG
>Ga0315899_10002031_pt1 | contig 22675 bp, 23 predicted proteins | sample LakEriMetagenome_2_FD_203518 | JGI IMG/M metagenome (GOLD analysis project Ga0315899, IMG submission 203518) | Freshwater fungal communities from buoy surface, Lake Erie, Ohio, United States - Buoy 4 MA112 | ecosystem: Environmental > Aquatic > Freshwater > Lake | place: USA: Lake Erie, Ohio... | reverse complement strand
CTCACCGCCGACGGGGAGCTCGATCTGTCGAACCTCGGTGACATTCTCGATGGCGCCAAGGTGCTCTCGTTCACCGCCATGAGCAACGTGCTGGGCACCATCACTCCGGTGGCGGCACTGTGCCGAGCCGCCCACGACGCCGGCGCGTTGGCCATCGTGGACGCCTGCCAGTACGTGCCCCACAACGTCACCGACGTACAGGCATGGGGTGCGGACTTCGTCACCTTCAGCGGCCACAAGATGGTCGGGCCGTCGGGCATCGGAGTCATGTGGGGTCGCGAAGCGTTGCTCGATGCGATGCCGCCGTTCCTCGGCGGCGGCAACATGATCGCCGACGTGAGGTTGGACGGTTTCACCTGCGCCGAATTGCCATCCAAGTTCGAGGCCGGCACCCCTCCCATCGTCGAGGCCATCGGTCTGGGCGCCGCGGTCGATTACCTGGCGAATATCGGCATGGCCAACGTGCGACGCCACGAGATGCACCTCACCTCGTACGCGCTCGACACCCTCACCGAGCGTTACGGCGACGACATCACCATTCATGGTCCGCGCAATCCCGAAGTCCGTGGTGCGGTGTTGAGTTTCGCCTTCCGAGGCATCCACCCCCACGACATCAGCCAGGTGCTGGACGAGAAGAACGTGTGCGTGCGGGCCGGTCACCACTGTGCCAAGCCGTTGATGCGTCTCTTGGGTGCCAACGCCACCGCGCGGGCCAGCTTCTACATCTACAACGACGAGACCGACGCCGACGCGCTCGCTGATGCCCTCGACGGCGCAAGCGATATCTTCGGTTTCTGAAACACGAGAGGAACACCATGCCCGGCCTCGAAGACCTTTATCGCGAGATCATCCTCGATCACTACCGCTCGCCTCGCAACCGCGGTGAATTGCCGCCGCCCGCGAACAAGGCCGAGGGCCACAACCCGCTGTGTGGTGACGAGATCACGGTGTTCGTGCAGGTGGACGGTGACGTGGTGTCCGACGTGAAGGTGTCGGGTCAGGGCTGCAGCATCTCGCAGAGTTCGGCCTCCATGATGTCGCAGGCCATCAAGGGCAAGTCGTTGGACGAGGTGCGCGCTCTCGTGCACCGCTTCAAGGTGATGATGTCGATCGAAGAGGACGCCGATGACGCAGCCGCACCGGTGGTGAAGTTGGGCGATCTCGAGGCTTTGCAGGGCGTCGTGAAGTTCCCGGTGCGCATCAAGTGCGCCACGCTGGCGTGGAACACTCTCGTCGAGGCCCTCGAATCCTGAACGTCACTTTTGTGACAGAACCTCTGCCATTTGTGACATGATGGTGACATGAAGATCACCCTTCTCGGCACCGGTAGCCCCATTCCCGACCCGAATCGCGCGGGACCGTGCACCTTGGTGCAGGCCGGTGACCGAAACATCATGGTCGACTGCGGACGCGGTGCGCTGATGCGACTGATGGCCGCCGGTGTGTTGCCCGCGATGGTGGACACCTTGCTGATCACGCATCTGCACAGCGATCACATCACCGACGTGAACGACCTCATCACCACGCGTTGGGTCATGCAACTGGTGCACACACCGCTGAACGTCTACGGCCCCGCCGGAACCAAGGCGATGATCGACGCGTTGATGCAGATGTTGGAACAGGACCAGCAGTACCGCCACGACCACCACGAGGACCTGCGCGCCAACGGGCCCCTCGAGGTGAACGTCACCGAACTCGGCCCCGACGAGACGTTCACCATCGGTGCCGCTTCCGTGACGACACACGCCACGGATCACCGACCCGTGAAGCCCACAATTGGTTTCCGCTTGGAGCACGAGGGCAAATCCGTCGCATTGGCCGGTGACACGGTGCCCTGCGCCGGTGTGGACGCCATGTGCGCGAACGCCGACGTGTACGTGCAGACCGTCATCCGCGAGGACCTGGTGAACTTCGTGGCCGGGGTCGTGCCCACCGGTGCGCGATTCAAGGACATCCTCGACTACCACTCCACCGTCGAGCAGGCCGCCCAGACCGCGGCCCGCACCGGTGTGAAGTGTCTGATGTTGACGCACTACGTGCCACCGATGCAGCCGGGGCAAGAGGACGAATGGCGGGCGTTGGCCGCCGCGCATTTCGCGGGCGAGATCATCCTGGGTCCCGACCTCACCTCCACCGAGATCTGACACGTCGGTTCTGGTTCTTCTGGTGGCGTAATCAGCCGAGAATTGGCTGATTACGCCACCAGAAGAACCACGGGGTTTGCCGCGTGTTCAGCCGGGGGAAGTACGGTCGGGGCGTGGCTTCCATCCGACTGGTCGGCGTCTCGAAACACTTCGGAGACGTCAAGGCGGTCGACAATGTCTCTCTCGACATCGCCGATCGCGAATTCATGATCCTTCTCGGTCCGTCGGGGTGCGGTAAATCGACCCTGCTGCGAACCATCGCCGGTCTCGAGGACCCCACCGGAGGCGAGGTGTTCATCGGCGACCGCATGGTGAACGACGTCTTGCCCAAGGATCGCGACGTCGCCATGGTGTTCCAGAGCTACGCCCTGTACCCCCACAAATCGGTGCGGGCCAACATCGAGTTTCCACTGAAGGTGCGAGGTGTCGACAAGGTCGAGCGAGCCGAAGCCGCCGACCAAGCCGCCGAGGTGTTGGGTCTCACCCCGTACCTGGACCGCAAGCCCGGTGCGCTGTCAGGTGGTCAGCGCCAGCGCGTGGCTCTGGCTCGGGCCATCGTTCGCCGTCCCGCGGTGTTCTGCATGGACGAGCCGTTGTCGAACCTCGACGCGAAGCTGCGGGCCGAGACCCGAGCCGAGATCGTGGCACTGCACCATCGCCTCGAGGCCACCTTCGTCTACGTCACCCACGATCAGGTGGAAGCCATGACCATGGGAACGCGCATCGCGGTGATGCGCGACGGGATCATCGAACAGGTGGGCAGCCCCCAAGAGGTCTACGACCGACCGGCCTCGGTGTTCGTGGCTCAGTTCATCGGCACTCCCCCGATGAACATCTTCCCCGCCGGGGCACTCGAGCCCGGCGCGCACCTCGTCGGCGGTCGTCCGGAGGACACCACCATCACCCGAGACGAAGGTGTGGTGGCAACGGTGGTGCTGGTCGAACACCTCGGCCACGAAGCCCAAGTGGTGTGTGCGATCGACGACCGTGCGCGCGCCATAGTGCGCATGAACCCGTCCGACGACCTACCCCGCAACGGTGACACGGTGCGACTGAACGTCGCATCGGATGCGCGCCATCGCTTCGATTCGGCGAGCGGAACGAGGATCGGCTGATGAGTGGTGCCACGAAGCGCCGCTGGCGTGACGTGCCCCTGGCGGCGGTGATGCTCGGCCCGTCGTTGGTGGTGCTGGTCGCCTTCGTTCTGTATCCGCTCGGGCGAGCCGTCTGGCTGGGCCAACAGCGCTGCAACGTGCAGGCCACGAAATGTCGCTCGGTCGGATGGGGTCAGTACACCGACGTGTTGATGAGCAACGAGTTCCAGTCCGCCGTGTGGGTGACCGTCAAATTCGCGCTCATCACCGTCCCCGTCGGACTCGCACTCGGCATCGGACTCGCCGTGCTGGCCGACAAGCACATGCGCCACATCGGATTCTTCCGCACCGTCTTCAGCAGCACGGTGGCCACCTCGGTGGCCGTGGCGTCGTTGATGTGGCTGTTCCTCCTGCAACCATCGGTGGGGGTGCTCGCCAACATCGGTTGGCTCAACGACATCTTCCCGGTCATCAAGGAGCCCGGATTGTTGAACGACAAGGGAACGGCTTTGTCGTCGGTGGCCATCTCGTCGATCTGGGCGAACCTCGGATTCACCTTCATCATCATCACCGCCGGCCTGCAAGGAATCCCCCGCGAACTGCAAGAGAGCGCGTTCGTCGACGGCGCAGGGGGCTGGCGTCGATTCACCAACGTCACGTTGCCGCTGCTTGGCCCGACCTTGTTGTTCACCACGGTGGTTCTCACCTCGCGCGCGTTCCAGGCGTACGGCGAGATCGATCTGCTCACCAACGGCGGCCCGGTCCCCCAGCAATCCACCACCACCGTCACGTACCTCATCTACGGCAGTAGTTCGATCATCAAGAGCAACGAGGGCTTGAAGGCCGCCGTCGCGGTTCTGTTGTTCGTCATCCTGCTCGGACTGTCCGCGTTGCAGTTCAGGGGCCTCGGCAAGCGGGTGCACTATGGCTCTTGATTCCAGCCCCAAGGGATGGCGGTCATGGGTGCGTTACGCCCTGCTGATCGTGATGGCGATCATCATCCTGTTCCCCATCTACACGACCATCGTCGCCTCGTTGAAGCCGGGCAATCGCGTGTTGCGCAATCCGTTGGTGCCGGATTCGTTCACGCTCGACGTCCTCGGCGACGCCTGGACACAAGGGCGTTTGGGTCGTTACTTGTGGAACTCGGCCGTGGTCGCCGTCATCGTGACCGCATTCCAATTGCTCACTTCCATCGCGTCCGCGTACGCCTTCTCCTTCCTGCGCTTCCCCTTGAAGCGTTTCTTCTTCGCCATCTTCATGGCCACCCTGCTGGTTCCCTTCGAGGTGACCCTGCTCATCAACCGGCGCACGGTCGATTCGCTCGGTTGGCTGAACACCTTCCAAGGACTGGCCGTTCCCTTCCTGGCGACGGCCTTCGGTACGTTCCTTCTGCGCCAGGTCTTCATGCAGATTCCCAAGGATCTGAACGAAGCGGCCTCCATGGACGGGCTCGGGCATTGGGGCTTCATGCGTGAGGTGGCGGTGCCGTTGGTTCGTCCGACCTTGGGAGCGCTCGGACTCTTCTCGTTCCTCGCCAGCTGGAACCAGTATCTGTGGCCCACGATGATCACCACCGAGGACGACATGAACACCATCCAGTCCGGGCTGCGACTGCTGCGGTCGTCCGATCTGGACAAGCCCAACCTCATCATGGCGGGCACGATCATCGCCGCCGTCCCCATACTTGTGGTCTTGGTGGTTTTCCAACGACAATTGGTGCGCGGTCTCACCGCCGGAGCAGTGAAAGGTTGACATGAACATGCGAACGACAAAGACGAGGAAGAACGCGGCATTCGTGGCGCTCATGGCCATCGCCGTGAGCGCGTGCGGCGGTGGTGGAGGTTCCATCGTCGACAGCGGAACCACCGAGGCCCCCGCCACCAGCGACGGTGGTTCGTCGACGGAGGCTCCGTCCACGAGCGCAGCCCCGTTGTCCGAGCTGCCCCCGTGTGATCCCACCGCGCTCGACGGTGCCGACGGAACGGTCGAGCTCACGTTCTGGCACGGCATGAACGGCGAGTTGGAGAAGTCCCTCGTCGCCCTCACCGACGAATACAACGCCTCGCAGACGAAGGTGAAGGTCAGCCTGGAGAACCAGGGTGGGTACGAGCAGACGCTCGACAAGTACCTGCAGTCCGGCAGCGGCAGCCTGCCCGACTTGGTGCAGGCACCGGAGTACGCGGTTCAGGTGCTGAACGACACCGATTCCAACGTTCCCGTCGGCGCGTGCATCGAAGCCGACGCCTACGACACGTCCGACTTCCAAGCCAAGGCCCTCGACCAGTACTTCACCGAGGGCGTGCAGTGGGCCATGCCGTTCAACGTGAGCGACCCGGTTCTGTACTACAACAAGAAGGCGTTCGAGGCCGCCGGCCTCGACCCCGAGACCCCGCCGACGTCGCTCGAGGAACTGCGCACCATGTCGCAGACGATCGTCGACAGCGGCGCGGCCGCGTTCGGCTTGGCCCTCGACACCGGCGCCGACAGCGGCGGTGGTTGGTTCCTCGAGCAGTGGTTCGCCAAGTTGGGCGAGCCCTTCAGCGACAACGACAACGGTCGCACCGCTCCGTCCACCAAGGTGTTGTTCGACAATCAGACCGGCGTCGACCTGCTCACCGAATTGCAGTCGTTGGTGAACGACGGACTCGCCTACAACGTGGGTGACAACGCGAGCGGACAGGACGCACTGCTGAAGTTGGCCGACCCCGACAAGCCCGCCGCGATGACCATCGCGACATCGGCCGCACTCGGAACCGTGCTGTCGGTGGTGGCCGCGGGCACCATCGCCGGTGTGGGCGTGAACGACATCGGCGTCGGCCCCATGCCCGGCCCTGGCGGCGCACCGGGCGCCATCGTCGGTGGTGCCTCGTTGTGGATCGTCGACAACGGTGATGCCGTCAAGACGGCCGCATCGTGGGACTTCATCAAGTTCCTCGTGAGCGCGCAGACGCAGTCCACGTGGGCCTCGGCCACCGGCTACGTACCCGTGCGCAGTGCGGCGCTGGACCTGGACCCGGTGAAGACGACCTACGCCGAGGACCCGCGCTTCCGCGTGGCCTACGACCAGTTGGGTGAAGCCGCGGACACGCCGGCGTCGGTAGGTGCGATCCTCGGACCGCAGCGCGAGATCCGCAACATCACCGCGCAAGCCATCGCCACCATCCTGCAGGGTGCTCAGGTGGACACCACGCTGAAGGCCGCGGCCAACGCCGCCAACTCGCTCCTCGCCGACTACCTCGCCAGCAACGGCTGACCCACCCCGGGACCCCCTGGTGGAACTGGTGGCATGAACGACCAGTTTCTGGTCGTTCATGCCACCAGTTCCACCAGGGATCTCATCACAGGCGAGCGTGAGGGGGTCGGGCGTCAGGAGCGCAGATTGACGGAGATCTTGGCGAACGCATTTCCGATGGCCCGCACCTCGGCGTGCGTGAGGTGGTCGATCATCAGGCGACGCACGCTCGCCAGGTGAATCGGTGCCACCTTGCGCAACAGATTCCAACCCTTCATCGTCAGCTCGGCGTAGGCCACCCGGCGATCGGCCTGGTCCTGGACGCGCGCGACCCACGCGTTCGAGAGCACGCCGTCCATGCGCCGCGTGAGTCCACTGCGCGACAATCGCAATTGGTCGGCCAGGTCGCACATGCGTAACCGTCGGTCGGGCGCCTCGGAGATCATCGCCAGAAGCTGATAGTCCCCCATGGTGAGTCCGAAAGGACGCACGTCGTCCTCCAACGCCTTCATCAGATCCACCGAGGTGGTGATGTACAGGCGCCACGCCTTCATCTCGTCGGGATCGAGCCACCTCGGACCGGCCATGAGGGCAATCTACCCCGAGTCACCGAAATAGTTGTGATCGCAATCAATCTTCCGTATAGTTGTGATCGCAATCAATCCGGCCCCGCCTCGGTGCCGGCTTCAGCAAGGAGACATTATGGAAATCGTGTTCCTCATCGGGCGGATCCTCTTCGCCTTCATGTTCGTCATGTCGGGCGTCAACCACCTGACCAAGGCCGACCACATGGTGGGCTACGCCCAGTTCAAGGGCGTCCCCTCGCCCAAGTTGGCGGTTCAGGGCTCGGGCGTCGTGCTACTCCTCGGCGGCCTGTCGGTGATCCTGGGCGTGTGGGCCGACCTCGGCGCCATCGTCTTGGCCGCCATCCTCGTGATCATGGCCGTGAAGATGCACAACTTCTGGACCATCGAGGACCCGCAGGCCAAGCAGGCCGACATGATCGGCTTCATGAAGAACATCTCCATGGCCGGTGGTGCCGTGTTCATGTTCGCTCAGATGGCGATCGCGGATTCGGAGTACGGACCGGCGATCACCGACAGCCTGTTCTCCGTCAAGCTCTGATCATCAGTCGACGCGTTCTGGCCCCCATCGATGCTCCTCCCCCCGGAGCGTTGGTGGGGGTCGACGCTGTGTGGGGTCGGCTCACGCCTCGGACATGCCGCGCAACGACGACTGCTTCGACTGCTGTTCGATGAACCACTGATAGGTGGTGCGAATGCCACGGTCCAGGTCGTACGACGGTGACCAACCCAGTTCGTTCAACCGGCTCACGTCCAACACCTTGCGCGGGGTCCCGTCGGGCTTGGAGGTGTCGAACACCAGACGGGCCGACGGATGCACGATGTCGCGCACCTTCTCGGCCAACTCGCGAATGCTGAGGTCCACTCCGGTGCCCACGTTGATGTGCGAGTCGTCGCTGTAGTTCTCCATGAGGAACACGCACGCGTCGGCCAGATCGTCGACGTGCAGGAACTCGCGCATAGGGCTGCCGGTGCCCCAGATCTCGACCGCGTCCCCGCCCGACTGCTTGGCGTCGTGGAACTTGCGGATCAAGGCCGGCAACACGTGGCTGGAGGCCAGATCGAAGTTGTCGTTCGGTCCGTACAGGTTGGTGGGCATCGCCGAGATGAAGTCGCTGCCGTACTGACGTCGGTAGGCCTGGCACAACTTGATGCCGGCGATCTTGGCGATGGCGTACCACTCGTTGGTTGGCTCGAGTGGCCCGGTGAGAAGCTGATCCTCGGTGATGGGCTGGGTGGCGTGCCGCGGGTAGATGCACGAGCTACCGAGATACAGGAGCTTGGTGACGTTCGTGCGATGGCTGGCCTCCACCACCGTGCCGTGGATCATCAGGTTGTCGTAGATGAACTCGGCGGGCCGAGTGCTGTTGGCCAGAATGCCACCCACGGTGCCGGCCACCAAGAAGACGTAGTCCGGTCGGTTGTTCTCGAACCACACGTTGACCGCACCTTGATCGCGCAGATCCAGTTCGCGACGTGTGGCGGTGAGGATGTTGGTGAAGCCGGCGTCGCGCAAACGTCGAACCACCGCGCTTCCCACCAAGCCGGCATGCCCGGCCACGTAGACCCGGGCGTCCTTCGGCATCGGTTGGAACATCACTGCACCTCCTGACGCAAGCGTACCGCTGCGCTCACCTGGTCATCCGCCCCATCCATAGGCGTAGACGTCCAGGGACTTCGTGTTCGGATCCCACCCGATGTCGCACGACTCGACCGAACTGATTCGTGACGTCCCCGACGCATCTTGGTACCAGAAGGTCGACGAGTAGTCCCAATCCTCGGATGTGCGACGAACGAGAAACATCGGACCCTTGTCGGGGTACGTGTTCCCCTGAATGTCTGGCGATGGAACATTCGTCTGCTGGAACTCGGCGTACATCCACGAATCGAAGTAGTTGTAGTAGCACTCGGGGACTTCTCGCGGCGCGGTCTCCGACGACAGGTAGATCGTCAGCGGATACTTGCCCGCCCAACCGCCGTGCTGACACCGAATCCACACGAGGGCATCGCTCAGCCCGTCGCGATCGACGTCACCTCGCGCCAAAACCGAGAAGTCGAAGTTGTACGCACCGAAACTCGCCAGGTCACCGATGTTCATTTGAGGGTCGTTCGGATCGGAGGTTGGCTCTTCGATCTCACCGTTCTCGATGGACGTCGCCCAGGCATCGAACTCCGGGAGCGAACCGTCGGTGAGTCGAGTGGCTCCGATGCTCGCCGCGACGGTTCCACATTCCCCATCGGGCAACGGTGCACTCGCCAAGAACGCGTCGGTGATCTCACCCATTGCCACCGGCTCGACGACCGCCGGCGGCATGGTCGAGTCCGGCGTCTCGAGAACCACGTCCGTCGAGTCGGTCGTGGTCGAAGTTGAATCATCGGACGTGGTGGCCGACGCATCCGTGCGACCACCGTCGCCCCCGGAACATCCGGCGAACGAAACCGCCGAAAGTGCCACGACGCACAGAACCGGAAGACCCGGTCGGAATTGTCTGCTCATGAGTTGTCGCCTTTCGTTTGTTTCGAGTTGTTCAGTCGACGAGCGCTTGATGAAGCAGCGTCTTGAACTGGCTGCGAATCGGATACGTGCTCGACGGCATCAGTTGCGTCATGAACACGGCGGTGATGTCCTCGACCGGATCCACCATGAACCATGTGCTGGCCGCACCGCCCCATCCGTAGTCACCCACGGAACCCGGAACCTTGGCCTTCACCGGATCGACGGTGACGCTCACCCCGAGACCGAATCCGACGCCGTCGTAGGCGGTTTCCGACGCGAGGGGACGACCGAAATCGGTGAGATCGGCGTTGTTCGGAAGGTGATTGCTCGCCATGTACTCGATGGTTCGTGGTGACAACAGATGGGTTCCGTTCACTTCTCCACCACGACGCAGGAACTCGGCGAACTTCACGTAGTCGGCCATCGTGGACACCAGTCCACCACCACCGAACTCGCCCGGAGGTTCGATGAGCGCACCCTGACCGGCGGTGCCCAAACGCACGGCCTTGTCGACGCCGGGCAACTTGCCGTACAGCCCCGCGAGACGCTCGACCTTGCTCTCGGGTACGAACCACTCGGTGTCGGTCATGCCCAGCGGATCGAAGATGCGCTGTTGCATGAAATCGCGCAGTCGCATGCCGCTGGCCACCTCGACCACCCGTCCGAGAACGTCGATGGACGTCGAGTAGTTCCACTCCGTTCCGGGCTGGAACACCAGGGGCAACGACGCAAGATGCTGGCACACCTCTTCGAGGTTCTTGCCCTTGGGCCATCCCCATTCCATGCCACTGCGGCGATAGATCGCATCCACGGGATGGGCGAACATGAACCCGTAGGTGAGTCCGGCGGTGTGCGTGAACAAATGCCACAACTGCATCACCTCGGTGATGGGCTCCAATTGCGGATTCGTCTCAGATCCGGCGCGCCACACCTTGGTGTCGGCGAACTCGGGGATGAAGTTACTCACCGGATCCTTCAGTTCGAATGCGCCTTCCTCCCACAACATGAGTGCGGCGATGGCGGTTATCGGCTTCGACATGGAATAGATGCGCCAGACGGTGTCGTCGGCCACCGGGCGGGAGGCCTCGATGTCGGCCATGCCGTACTTGGTGTCGAAGACGTTGTGCCCGTCGCGGTTCACGCTGATGTGCCAACCGGCCAGGCGGCCATCGTCGACCAAGCGGCCGAAATGACCGCTCAGTCGGTTCAGACGCTCGGTGCTGAATCCGGCTTCGGAAGGATCGAGTTGCGAGAGACCGCTGACGGTTGCCATGGGCTCACCGTAGGCGACCACCCATTCGCATCCGTTCTCCAACGCAACAACCCGGAGGCGAGCGGTGAGACTCGAGCCATCCGGGTTGCGGGTCGCTGGCGGTAGCGACAAGTAGACTCTACAGTATCGATCTGCCGTCGCGACAATTCCGCTGGTCGGACACGCCGAGTCGCCCCTCAGGCATCAGGATTGCCCGGCCTCCTGGGCGGCGATCTCGGCCTTCACGGCATCCATGTCGAGGGCGCGGGCTTTGCCCACCAGGTCCTCCAGGGCGTGCTGGGGCAGCGCACCGGGCTGGTTGTACAACAGCACCTGCTGGCGAAAGATCATGAGCGTCGGGATGGACTGGATGCCGAAGGCGCCAGCCAAGGCCTGCTGGGCCTCGGTGTCGACCTTGCCGAAGACCACGTCGGGGTTGGCCGCGGCCACCGCGTCGTAGACCGGAGCGAACGAGCGGCACGGGCCGCACCACGAGGCCCAGAAGTCCACGAGCACCATGTCGTTGCCTTCGATTGTGGATTCGAAGTTCTCCTGCGTCAGTTCGATTGCCGACCCCATGTCGGGCTCCCTTCATGAGCAGTCCATCTGCTCGTCACCGTGGATCAACACCCCCGACACGCTGGGGATTCCCGCCCTTTTGTGTCGCTTGTCACATGGACGGAAAATCAACCATATTGCGTAGACAGGGGGGTGGTCACTCGTTATGGTTCCGCAGTCCGTTTGCAACGGCGTCCGCATCAACCACGACATATTCACCGGGAGGTCCGAACCATGAACATCAACTCGACCCCTGCGAACTCGCAGACCCACACCACGGTCAATATGTCGCCCAGTACCACCGCGATGCCCGCCTACCCCGGCAAGGGCATCGGGTACGACTGGCAGGCGGTCATCGCCGAGGTGGAGGCTCAGCTGCTCGATGCCGAGCTGGCCAGCCTCACCGCCGTCCCCGTCGACTAGCGCTCCCGCGCCGTCGCCTTTTCACTTCTTCCGCGAGTTACGGCTCGCGAGGTTTCGCCGTACCCGTGATCGCGTCACGGGCCCCTGTTCGCTTCAGCGGACCCGCCAATGCGTTGCGGGCCCGCGACGCGGGTCGGTAGGGTCACGTTCGTGACGTTCCTGACCGGCCTCCTTCTTATGTAGGGCGAACGCCCCATATCGCGTTCGCCGTCAGCCCCGTGCGCACCTGCGCCGGGGTTTTTTGTTTGTCCGAATCAGCCTCGTCACACCAGCACACCACCCAAGGGAGCACCACATGAACACCAAGAACACGGGCCCGGCCCAGTTCGTGAACGCCGGCGCCGGGCGTATGCCCTTCGCCAAGTACACCCCGTTCATCCCGCTCTCGCTTCCCGATCGCACCTGGCCCGACAAGATGATCGACAAGGCGCCGCTGTGGTGTTCGGTGGACCTGCGCGACGGCAACCAGGCGCTCATCGACCCCATGGACCCCGAGCGCAAGCGCCGCATGTTCGACGAACTGTGCAAGATCGGCTTCACCGAGATCGAGGTGGGTTTTCCGTCGGCCTCGCAACCCGACTTCGACTTCGTGCGTCAACTGATCGAACAAAGCCTGATCCCCGACGACGTGACCATCCAGGTTCTGGTGCAGAGTCGCGACGAGTTGATCGAGCGCACCTACGAGTCGCTGCGTGGCGTGAAGCAAGCCATCGTGCACTTCTACAACTCCACGAACCCGCTGCAGCGCGAGGTGGTGTTCAGCCTCGACAAGGACGGCATCAAGCAGATCGCGGTGAACGCGGCGCGCAAGTGTCTGGCCATGGAGGCGACGCTGCCCGGCTCGTACATCCGCTACGAGTACTCGCCCGAGAGCTTCACTCTCACCGAGCCCGAGTACGCCATCGAGGTGTGCGAGGCCGTGATGGACGTTATTCAGCCCACGCCGGCCAAGCCCCTCATTCTGAACCTGCCCGCCACCGTCGAGTGCTACAGCCCCAACGTGTACGGCGACGTGATCGAGTGGTTCTGCCGAACCATCAAAAACCGTGATTCGGTGGTCATCAGCCTGCACCCGCACAACGACCGCGGATGCGCCGTGGCCGCCGCCGAGTTCGGTGTGATGGCCGGTGCCGATCGCGTGGAAGGAACGCTGTTCGGTAACGGTGAGCGCACCGGCAACGTGGACGTCATCAACCTGGCCATGAACCTGTTCGTGAACGGCGTGGATCCCGAGCTGGACATCAGCGACATCGACGCGTTGCGGCGCACCGCCGAGTACTGCAACCGTCTGCCCGTGCACCCACGTCATCCCTACGTGGGCGACCTGGTGTACACGGCCTTCAGCGGAAGCCACCAAGATGCCATCAAGAAGGGCTTCGAGACGATCGACCGAAAGGCCGCCGACGCGGGTCGCGCGCCGGGCGAGTACGACACCTGGGGTGTTCCGTATCTGCCACTGGACCCCAAGCATCTCGGTCGCACGTACGAGGCCGTGATTCGCGTGAACAGCCAGAGCGGCAAGGGCGGCGTGGCGTACGTGATGAAGACCGAGCACGGTTTCGACCTTCCGCGTCGTCTGCAGATCGAGTTCTCGAAGAACATCCAACACATGACCGAGGATCTGGGCACCGAGGTGAGTCCGCTCTCCATGTGGTCCGCGTTCCGATCGGAATACCTGCCCGACGCACCGCGGTTCGTGTTGGAAAGCCACGAGATGCGCAGTCAGTCCACCGACGGTGGCCGCACCACCATCACCGCCCAACTGGTCATCGATGGTTCGCACACCACCATCACCGGTGCAGGAAACGGACCCATCGACGCGTTCGTGAACGCCATGCGCACCGGACTGGGCGCCACATTGGACGTGGCCGACTACAGCGAACACGCCATCGGCAAGGGCTCCGAGGCCCAAGCCGTGGCCTACGTGGAGACCATCGGCGAGGAGGGCCGCACCTTGTGGGGTGTCGGCACCGACGAGAACACGGTGACGGCCGCGCTACGGGCCGTGCTGTCGGCCCACGAACGTCATCAGTCCTCCGCGGACTGACGACCGACGGCGCCGCTGGCACTATCGTTCGTTCCGGGATCGCGGGTCGCGATCCCGGGTTGGAAGGAAACGACATGAAGGTCTCGGTTGATTTCGACGTCTGTGCCTCGACCGGCAGCTGCGTGCAGGTCTGCCCGGAGGTGTTCGAGGTTCGTAGCGACGGCTACCTCTACATCCTGCAGGAGAACCCCGGCGAAGAACTGCGCGCGAAGGTCGAGCAGGCCGCCGACCTGTGCCCCACCGCCGCCATCACGGTCGAGGGCTGAGACGTCGTCGTGGGCTTCCACGACAAATTGAACGAGGCATGGGCCGGGAGTGGCTCCATGTTGTGCGTCGGGTTGGATCCGGACCCCGCCAAGATGCCCGCGGCCATGGCCGCCGATCCCGAGGGCGTGCTCGAGTTCTGCATCGGCATCGTGGATGCGACCGCCCACGCCGTGTGCGCGTTCAAGCCGCAGATCGCCTACTTCGCGGCGCTCGGAGCGGAGGACCAATTGGAACGTCTGTGCGCCCACGTTCGTGATCGTCATCCGCGGGCCGTGCTGATTCTCGACGCCAAGCGCGGCGACATCGGACCCACCGCCGAGCGGTACGCCGAGGAGGCGTTCGTTCGCTACGGAGCCGATGCGGTGACCGTGAACCCGTACCTGGGCACCGACTCACTCGAACCGTTCCTGGCCCATCGTGGCAAGGGCGTGATCGTTCTGTGTCGTACGTCGAACCCCGGCAGCGGCGATCTGCAGTCACTGACGGTCGACGGTGAGCCGTTGTACGAACGTGTCGCGACAATGGCCCGAGACCGCTGGAGCGCGCTCGGCGAGGTGGCACTGGTGGTGGGTGCGACCTACCCCACCGAGTTGGCCAAGGTGCGCACGATCGTGGGCGAGATGCCGTTGCTGGTTCCCGGCATCGGCGCGCAAGGTGGCGATGTGGAGGCAACGGTGACCGCCGGACGCGACAGTCGCGGGTTCGGAATGATGATCAACTCGTCGCGAGCGATCCTGTACGCGTCGAACGGCGACGATTGGGCCACGGCGGCGCGAGAGGCCGCCGAGACGACCCGCGACCAGATACGCGCGGTGAACTAGGACTCAGGCGGAGAGGGCGTGCACGCTGGTGATGCCCGGCGCGTCACGCAACTGCTGCAGCACCTCGGTCGGCACCGGGCCCGACGGCGCGATCACCATCAGCGCCGAACCCGCCGTCGCCGCGCGACCCACGTCCATGTCGCTGATGTTCACACCGGCGTTGCCCAGCAACGTTCCCACCAAGCCGATCACGCCGGGTCGATCGTCGTTGCGCACCACCAACATGTTCTCGGCCGGAGGAACGTCGGTCGCGTGATCCTCGATCATCACCAGTCGCGCCTCGCCGTGACGTCCGATGAGCGTGGCCGCGATGCTGTGTCCCTCGGACCGCAGCGTCACCTGGTTCACGTAGTTCCGTGAATCACGCGAGGACGTCTCGCGCACCTCCACACCGGCGTTCTTCGCCAACTGCGGGGCGTTCACGTACGACACGGGCTCGTCACTGAGAGCTCCGAAGAAACCTTTCAACGCGCTCAACGTGAGAATGCGGTTGTCGTACTGACCGATCTCGCCCTCGGCGATGACCTCGAACTGCTTGGGCACCGAACCCACCAGCGTCGCGAACAGTCGGCCCAGTCGTTCGGCCAAGGGCAGGTACGGACGCAGAGTCTCGTTGGCCTCGGCCGCCGACACGTTCACCGCGAAGGGAACGAAATCTCCGGCCAACGCCAACTTCACCATGTCGGCGATGGTGTCGCCGGCCTTGTCCTGGGCCTCGCGAGTGCTGGCTCCCAGGTGCGGCGTGACCACCACGTTGTCGAGCGCGAACAACGGGCTGTCGGTGCAGGGCTCCACGTCGAAGACGTCGAGTGCGGCACCGGCGATGCGTCCCGAACGAACCGCCTCGGCCAGGGCCGCCTCGTCGACGATTCCGCCACGTGCCACGTTGATGACGCGCAGATCCGGCTTGGCGCGGTTCAACATGTCGGTCCCGATGATGCCCTTGGTTTCCTTGTTCTTGGGCAGGTGCACCGTGATGAAGTCGCTTTGCGTCATCAGGTCCTCGAGCGACATCATCTCCACGCTCATCTGACGCGCGCGATCAGCGGACACGAACGGGTCGTAGGCCACGAGGCGCATTCCGAATGCCAGAGCGCGCTGGGCCACCAGCTTGCCGATGCGCCCGAGGCCGACGATGCCCAAGGTCTTGTCGGACAGCTCGACGCCCTCCCACTTGCTACGTTCCCAGCGTCCGGCCTTCAAGGCCGCGTGTGCTTGGGGCACGTTGCGCGCCGACGACATCAACAACGCCATGGTGTGCTCGGCCGCCGACACGATGTTGCTCTGAGGGGCGTTCACCACCATCACACCGCGTCGAGTGGCCGCCTCGACATCGACGTTGTCCAAGCCGATTCCGGCCCGTCCGACGACGATCAACTCGTCGGCCTCTTCCAACACCTCGGCGGTCACCTGCGTCGCCGAACGAATGATCAGTGCGTGGGCACCCTTCAGCGCCGCGGGCAACGACTCTGGGGTCAGGTCCAGCCGGACATCGACGGTGTGACCCGCCGCGCGCAGACGGTCGAGACCACCGGCGGCGATTTCTTCGGAGACCAGGATTCGTGCCATATCGACCCATCATGTTGGTCGGTCACGGACCTTCCCAACGAATGGGTTTGACATTTCGTTCAAAATCAGCGCCTTCGGACGGTCGATTGTCACGCCGTAGGCTGACCGCCGTGGACCGCGCCCAGCACAAAGCCATCGAGCGCTGGTTCATCGGTCGTGGCGTACCTCACTTCATCGTCGACTATTCCGCTCGTACCGACATCTGGACACGGGCCATCCCCCTCTTGATCCTCGCGTACCTCGCCGGCGGCCTGAATGCCCTGAACCTGGCCGACTGGTCGGCCGCTCGAAACCTCTTCGCGGCCACCGTCACCATCGCAGTGCTGGTTCTCGGTTGGACGGTCACCAACTTGCTGCTTCGACGCCCGTTCTGGTCCGTCCCCACGGAGGTGGGGCGGCCGGAGTTGATCGCCTTCGTGATCGGACCCACCGTTCCGAGCGCCATCTTCGGGCAATGGGGCGATGCGTTGCAGGCCTTGATCGAGGGCATCGTCATCCTCGGCGCCATCTACCTCCTCGCCGCCTTCGCGGTGGGCCAACTGATCCTGTGGGCGATTCGTTCGTCGTTCGGACAAGCGGCCATGCTCGGCCGTCTGCTGGTGCGAGCGCTCCCCCAGTTGCTCCTGTTCACCGTCTTTCTGTTCATCAACGCCGAGGTGTGGCAGGTGGCCGGCACCCTGGCAGGTATTCCCTACATCATCGGTCTCGGCATCTTCTTCGTGCTGGGCGCCGTGTTCGTGTTGTCGCGCGTTCCTCGCCTCATCGACGGACTGGCCACCTTCGCGTCGTGGGACGAGGTCGAATCTCTCGTCGCCACCACACCCGCCGCCGGGCTACCGATCCCGAACGATGCGCCACTCGACCAACCGTTGGGCGGTCGCGAGAAGATGGACCTGATCCTGGTGTCCACCTTCAATCAGGCCGTTCAGGTCACCTTCGTGGCCGTCCTCCTCACCGGGTTCTTCGTGACCTTCGGTTTCGTGGCCATTCCCTTGGCGACCCAAGCCGGATGGATGGCGGTCGATGACGTCAACGTGTTCTTCACCGTCACATTGAGTGGACGTGATCTGGTGATGACCGAGGCACTCGTGCGCGTCGCAGGCTTTCTCGGTGCCTTCATCGGCATGTACTTCACGGTGGTTCTCAGCACCGACGACAAATACCGCGCCGAGTTCGCCGAGGACACCGCACCGGCGATCCACCAAGCGTTGGCGGTGCGCTTGGTTTATCGATTGGCTCACCCGACGCGCTCGACGAACTCTCGACTCACATGAGCGACGTGATCGTCCGCGAACTTCGAGTCTTGGCCGAGATGGACGCGCTACGGGCCACCGCGGCGCGGGTGTGGGGTGGTTCGTCGGCCGACATGGTCAGTTCCGACTTCCTGATGGCGCTCGCCCACGCTGGCGGCTACGTCGCCGGCGCCCTCGAGGACGACGAGATGGTCGGATGCTCGTTCGGAATCCTGGCCAAGCACGGACACGAGTGGTGCCTGCACTCGCACATCACCGGCATCGTTCCCGAGTGGCAGAACTCGGGCCTGGGCGCGCGAATGAAGTTTCATCAGCGCGACTGGGCGCGCGTGAAGGAACTGCGGGCGATCACCTGGACCTTCGACCCGCTCGTGCGTCGCAACGGCTGGTTCAATCTCGAGCGACTCGGTGCCCGCGCGATCGAGTACCACGTCGACTTCTACGGCGCCCTGAACGACGACATCAACGGTTCGGGAGAAACCGACAGACTGCTGGCGTGGTGGGACGTGGAGACCTCGTCCGCGCGAATTGTCGTTCCGAGCGACCCCATCGTGGTTCCCACACCCGACGACATCGTCGCGTTGCGCCGTCACGACCCGACCGCAGCTCACCAGTGGCGACTCTCGATGCGGGATCGCTTGGGCCCGCTTCTGACCACCCACGATGTGGTGGGGATGAACGACAATGGTGATTACCTGCTGGAGAGGAAGGAATCCCGATGACGAACCTGCCCGAACTCGAACCGATCCACGTTCGCGGATTCGAGTTGCGCGTGATCGGACTTCCCCTGGTTCGACCCTTCCGCACGTCCTTCGGCACCCAGAACGACCGCCGCATCCTGTTGGTCCGCGCCATCACCGACGAAGGCGACGGTTGGGGCGAGTGCGTGTCGGGTGACGATCCGTTGTACTCCAGCGAGTACGTCGAGAGTTCGCATCACGTGATGATCCATCATCTCATCCCGCGACTCGTTCCCGACGATGGACGTCCCATGCACGCCTCCGACGTGGCCCGACTGCTCGAACCGGTGAAGGATCATCGCATGGCCAAGGCCGCCCTGGAGGCCGCGGTTCTCGACGCCCAACTGCGGGCCAACAACATGTCGCTGCCCACCGCCCTCGGTTCGGTCGTCGATCGCGTTCCCTCGGGTGTCTCGGTCGGCATCCACGACGACATCGACTCCCTCGTGCGCACCATCGGCGGTTACCTCGACGAGGGCTACGTGCGCATCAAGCTGAAGATCGAGCCGGGATCCGACATCGAACCGGTGCGCGTGCTCCGCGAGACCTTCGGCGACTCCGTTCCCCTGCAGGTGGACGCCAACACCGCCTACACCCGCGACGACGGACCGCATCTGGCCCAACTGGACCGATTCGGACTGCTCCTCATCGAGCAACCTCTGCCCGAGGACGACGTGACCGGTCACGCCATCATCGCCAAGCAGGTGGGGACTCCCATCTGCCTCGACGAATCGATCGTCTCGGCGCGGGCCGCCGTGGACGCCATCGAACGGGGGGCCTGCTCCATCATCAACATCAAGGCCGGGCGGGTCGGCGGCTACCTCGAGGCCGTGAAGGTGCATGACGTCTGCCGCGAACGAGGCATCCCGGTTTGGTGCGGTGGCATGTTGGAGACCGGCATCGGGCGGGCCATGAATCTGGCCCTGGCGGCCCTGCCGAACTTCACGATCACCGGCGACGTCTCGGCGTCGGAGCGATTCTGGAAACGCGACATCGTCCACGATCCCGTCACCCTCGACCACAGCCACGTGGTGCTGCGCACCGGCCCCGGCACGGGGGTGGACCTCGACCTCCCCTTCATCGACTCGGTCACCCTCTCGACCGAGATCGTCGACGCACGCTGATCTCCGGCAGGCGGGTTCGGCCCCGGGAGTGACTATTGTCCTCGCCATGGCTTTCCCTTTCCTCTCCGAAGAATGGATGGACGCCGCCAAGGCGATCCGTGCGAAGTATCAAGACCAGGCTCCCAAGATCACCGCGGTGATCCGGATCAACCAGGTCATCACCGACGTCCCGTTCGGCGAGGGAACCGTGAAGAGCTACATGGACACCTCATCGGGTGACATGGAAGTGGAGTTGGGCGAGCTCGAGAACCCCGACGCCACCGTCACCACCGACTGGGCCACGGCCCGCGCCATCTTCGCCCTCAACGATCAGGCCGCCGCGATGCAGGCTTTCATGGGCGGCAAGATCAAGGTGGCCGGCGACATGATGAAGATGATGGCTCTGCAGACGCAGATGCCTCAGACCGACATCACCGCCAAGGTCGCCGAAGAAATCAAGGCCATCACCGAATAGTCGGTTCTCCGCGCGGAGTCGACGTGACCCGCGACGACAGAACCATCGCCACCACGGCCACGCCCATCGCGACGTAGAACGCCGCGGCGAAAGAAGACGCGGTGGACTCGCCGTTCGACGACGCCTGCTGCACCGTGGTCATCACCACCGAACCGAACACCGCACCCATTTGGGTCATCAGTTGTTGCATGGCGCCAGCCACTCCCAGGTCCCGTTCGTCGACGGCATTGGCCACCAGCGACGTCATGGCCGGGCTGGCGATGCCGATACCCGCACCCGACAGACCCAGCGCGAGCAACACCATCAGCAGGTTCGAGCCGAAGTCGACCATGGTGAAGAGGAACATCGACATCGTCACGCAGAAACCGCCGACGATGCCCATCGCCCGCTCCCCCACGCGAATGGTGATGAGGCTGGCCAACGGTGCCACGAGAGCGAACGTCAGTGGTCTCGCGATCACGACGAAGGAGATCTTCGAGGTGTCGAACTCCATCACCTCGCGCAACACCAATGGGGCGAGAAGGAAGCCACCCATGTAGGCGAAGTTCGCCAAGGTCTGGGACATCACCGGATACGCGACGTTTCGCGTGCGCAACCAATGCAGAGGCAACAGGGGGTCCGGCACGCGTTTCTCGATGCGCACGAACAACACCAACGACACCACCGACGCGCACAACAGGCCGACCGTCAAGGGGCTGCTCCATCCCCACTTCGGTCCCTGATTCACCCCGGCCAACAGCATGGACGCACCCAGTCCGAGGGTCACCGAACCGGCCACGTCGAAATGCACGTCCGTCGACCTCTCGGTGTCGGGGAGCAACCACACGGCGATGATCACACCCAGGACGCACAGCGGCGCCTGGACCGCGAAGATGATCCGCCAACCGAACGCCTCCACCAATGGAGCGCCGGCGATCACGCCGAGAACCGGAGCGCCGGCGTTCACGAAACTCCAATAGCTGAGCGGGCGAACCCGCTGATCGGCCGGGAACAGTCGGTTGATGTACGCCATCGTCGACGGACCGGTGGCCGCACCGGCCGACGCCGACAGGATGCGAAAGGCGATCATGCTCGGGGCGTCCCACGCCACCGCCGTCAACGCGGCGAAGACGCCGGCACCGAGCAATCCGTACACGAACACGCGCTTGTGACCCCATAGATCGCCGGCCTTACCGTACGCCGGACCCACCACTCCGAAGGCCAACATCGGACCGGTGATGCTCCACGACACGACCGAGATGCTCGAGTCGAAGTCATCGGCGATGGTGCCCAACGACACCGCCAGGATCGTGATGGTGAATCCGACCGTGAAGAGCGCCGACAGGACCACCACCAACACGGCCCAGTGGCGTTCGATCGGAACACGACGACCCAACCAACGACGAAGCAGGATGGGCCACGGCACCACACCGAGTTCGTCGACCCCGACGGAGTCGACGTTCAGCGTGCGCGGGTTGGAATCGCGGGCGTCGGCGCCCACGGATCAGGACTTGGGCTTCAACGACGTCATCGCCGAGGCGAGCGCCGACACCGACCAACGGTCGTTCTGGTCGATCGTCTCGGCGTTGGTCCACGACTGCACGCGGGTCACCTGACCACCCTGCACGAAGAAGGTCTCACCGCTGAACTCGCACGACTCCGACGCGAGATAGGCCACCAGCGGACTCACGTTGGCCGGGTCCCACTTGTCGAACTCGCCTTCCTTGGGTGCCAACACTTCCTCCAGCCCGGGGGTCGCCAGCGTCAGACGCGTGCGGGCCGCGGGCGCGATGGAGTTGCTCTTCACGTTGTAGCGCGCCAACTCTTTGGCACAGATCTGGCTGAAGGTGGCGATGCCGGACTTGGCCGCGCCGTAGTTGCCCTGACCGGGGTTCGAGAACAAACCACTGGTGCTGCTGGTGTGCACGATGTTGCGGGGCTTGGTGATGCCGGCCTTGGCTTGCTCGCGCCAATAGACGGCGGCGTGACGCGTGGGGGCGAAATGCCCCTTCAGGTGGACGGCGATCACCGCGTCCCACTCGTCCTCGGTCATGTTCACCAGGACGCGGTCGCGCAGGATGCCGGCGTTGTTCACCAGGATGTCGAGGTCACCGAAAGCTTCCACCGCACTGTCGATCATGCGCTTGGCGCCGTCCCAATCGGCGACGTTGTCGCCGTTGACGATCGCCTCGCCACCCATCGCCTTGATGTCGGCCACAGTCTGTTGGGCCGGTGTGATGTCGGTCCCGGTGCCGTCGTTCGCGCCGCCGAGGTCGTTCACCACGACCTTGGCTCCTTCGGCGGCGAACAGCAACGCGTGCTCGCGTCCCAATCCGCGTCCGGCTCCGGTGATGATGGCCACGCGGCCGTCGAGTGCTCCCATGATCGTTCTCCTTCGATGCTGAATTCACCTTATTCCCGCGCGATCAGCGGGTGAAAAGTCCGGCTCGAATCAGCCGTAATAGACGATGTCGACGACGCTTCCCCGAGGAATCAGTTGACCCGCAGCGACCACCTGACCGCCGACGGTCGCCGCGATCGGCGCACCACGCACACGGCCCGTGACGTTGCCGACCGTGAGACCCGCGTTGGTGATGGCCGTTCTGACCGCGTCCAGGTTGGTGAGCGTGGCGA
>Ga0315899_10002030_pt1 | contig 22682 bp, 18 predicted proteins | sample LakEriMetagenome_2_FD_203518 | JGI IMG/M metagenome (GOLD analysis project Ga0315899, IMG submission 203518) | Freshwater fungal communities from buoy surface, Lake Erie, Ohio, United States - Buoy 4 MA112 | ecosystem: Environmental > Aquatic > Freshwater > Lake | place: USA: Lake Erie, Ohio... | reverse complement strand
TCATACCCGATGTGCGTGTTCAGGGCCGTAACAAGCATCAGACTTTGCTCTACCAGTTGCTGAATGCGGCTATGGTTAGGTTCAATGCCCTGTGCGCAGTGGGTGTCGAAGCTAAGGCATGCCTGGCCGAGTAGGCGGGCGCTTTGCAGCAGGTTGGCAGCGATTACGGGTTTGTATACATTCAGTTCAAAATGGCCCTGCGAGCCGGCAAAAGAGACAGTTACATCGTTACCCATAACCTGGGCACAAACCATGGTGAGGGCTTCCGGTTGTGTAGGATTAACCTTACCGGGCATAATGCTGCTGCCGGGCTCATTTTCCGGTATGATGATTTCACCAATTCCGCTGCGCGGACCACTGCTGATTATACGAATATCGTTGGCAATTTTAAAACAGCTTACAGCAGCTCTTTTTAGGGCACCGTGCAATTCCACCATGGCGTCATGTGCAGCCAGGGCCTCAAATTTATTGGGTGCTGAAACGATAGGCAGGCCGGTTTCCTCCGCAATGAGTTTGGCTACCAGAGTAGCATATCCTTTCGGGGCATTAAGTCCGGTGCCCACTGCTGTTCCGCCAAGTGCAATTTCCGCAGCTGGGATTAAGGCACGATTGATGGCTGAAACACCGTTCTCCAGCTGTGTAACATATCCGCTAAACTCCTGACCCAGTGTGAGGGGAGTTGCATCCATAAAGTGTGTGCGACCAATTTTTACAATGTCTTTATAATCGCGTGACTTATGTTTTAAGGTGGTTTTCAATGCCTGAATACCCGGCAACGTGTAGTCTACCACTTGCTTGAATACAGCAATGCTCATGGCTGTAGGGAAGGTATCGTTACTGCTTTGGCTCTTATTTACATCGTCGTTGGGGTGCAATACCTTATCTTCATCTGTTAGCAAACCTCCGCTTAACACATGTGCACGGTTGGCAATCACCTCGTTTACGTTCATGTTGCTTTGGGTGCCGCTGCCGGTCTGCCATATTACCAGCGGGAACTCTGCGTCCAGTTTTCCTTCGATTATTTCATCACAAACCGTTACAATGAGGTTCTTCTTTTCTTCACTCAGCACACCCAGCTGATGATTGGCCATGGCTGCACATTTCTTAAGCACACCAAATGCGCGGATGATTTCTACGGGCATACTGCCTTCAGGCCCGATTTTAAAATTGTTGCGGCTACGTTCTGTCTGGGCACCCCAGTAGCGAGCTGCGGGCACTTTTACTTCACCCATGGTGTCGTGTTCAATACGAAATTCGCTCATTTGTAATCTTTGCCGCGAATTTAGCATTTATACTTTGTTTAATGAAAACAGGTTTAATTCCAATTCTGAAAAATTAACTTCAATCCTCAATCCAAATAAAATTTTCAATAACAAAGTATAGTAATTACAATAAATATCAATAAAAACAAATAATATGCGTAAATTTGCATCAAACATCAAATCACATCAAAATTTTTTAAAAAGTGATTTTATAACATGTCGTTATGCATAAACATCAATGTGATTTCAAAGCTAAACCACTAATCCTTATTGTATTCTTTTAATTCAGGTTTTACAGGCGGTGTATGTGAATTGTGCCAATATTTAAATTAAACAAAAACAATTTAAAATAAATATAAATCTACAAAATAGCACAATATACAATAAAGAAGTGACTAATGTCATGACAGTGATCAAAACAAATCAAATAAGTGCAGAATATCTTTGAATCGGCAAAATACACCATACGATTGTATGAAATAAAGAGGTAAAATATGAGAAAAAACGGAATTGACAATGGAATTATAACGAAACTAAAACATGCAATTGGGCACTCATATGATACTGACAAGCTGGACAGTGAATCATGGAAAAGTTTATTGCTGTCTTCATTTCATTATGCATCAGAAGCCATCATAATGGCTGATTATCAGGGTAAAGTGTACGTTGGAAATTCCCTAGCGGAGAATTTATTCGGTTATGATGCCAAAGAACTTGGATCAATGAAAGTGTCTCAGCTTTTCCAGTCGGCGACTGTCGGTGATGCTCCGTTTTCAATTCCCGACTTACTGCATTTTGAGGGGAAATCTATTGTTGGTTTGAGAAAGGGAAATTTTGTATTTCCCATCAGTGTGAGAATGAAGAGTTTTAGCACGGCCACATCATTGTATATATTGTTTTTTGTAAATAGTCTGGAAAAACAATATATTAAGAACAAAACCATTGAAAAGCGGAATACCCAAATCATAGAATTGAAACAGGCAATCAGTCATTTGAAAAACCAAAATGAACGCATGCTTCGAGAACGCACCCAATTATTGCAGGAGTCTATTGAGGAATTGTCGAACACCAAAAAACAATTGCAACAATCTTTGAAAAAAGAGATCAATGCCCATGAGAAGTGTTCAAAGTTTGCTTATCTGTTGTCTCATGAATACAGAAATATATTAACCGGTATATTTACTTCATTAACACTTGTTCAAAAGTATGAAACACCCTCTTCGCAACTTTCTGATAAACAAAGAGCAAGTATTATAAAAGCAAAAAACAGCATTCATCATTTAATTACCATTACAGATGAATTATTGCATTTAAATACAAATGTCAATCTGGATTTTAAGCCAGAAATTTTTGAGGTTCCCTTAAATAAGTTACTGGAAGAAATTTGTAATGAGTGGAATGGTACAGAACAACAATGTTATAAAAACCCAATTCCAATAAAGTTGTCATCAATAGAATCTGTAGTTGCAGAAACCAATCCAGAGCTTTTAACCCAGATTCTCAACAATTTGATAAGCAACGCAATTAAGTATTCAGACGGAGAAGGAGAGGTGGTTATAGAGTGCAAAGACGAAAACACTGTCTGTGCCATTTCTGTAAAAGACAATGGAAGAGGGATTCCGGGTGATGAGCTGCAAAAATTAACCAATGGATTTTACCGCGCGTCCAATACAAATGGAGTTGTGGGAAATGGGCTGGGTCTTTTTATTGTAAATCAATTTCTTGAACATCTTCATGGAGATTTTGACCTTGTAAGTGAACTTAATCAGGGAACATGTGCAACCATTAGAATACCAAAGAAATATGAAGAAAAAAGTATTATTAATTGATGACAGTCAGGATGTCAGAGAAAATGTAGCCGAAATCTTAACGCTTTCGGATTATGAGGTAATTACATCTGAAAACGGAAAAGATGGTGTGGAGGTAGCACAAAAAATTTTGCCTGACATCATCGTCTGTGATATCTCAATGCCGCTACTAGACGGATTTGGGGTAGTCCATTTGCTTGCACGTTCTCCCGAAACTGCCAAAATTCCGATTATATTGCTTACTGCCAGAAATGACAGGGATAGTTTCAGAAAAGGAATGGAACTGGGAGCTGATGATTTTATTACCAAGCCATTTGAAGAAGCAGAATTATTGAGGGCTATAGAAGTACGGCTTAAAAAACACGATGAGAACGGAATTCACAGAAATGGCAGTGGAGATGGATTTCTTGCCCTGATGAATGATGGGAAATCACTGGAAAACTTTAGAGAAACTGCGGGTGATGGAACCATTTTTGAATTCCAGAAACGCGAATATGTGTACCGTGAAGGTGGGCAGCCTCGCTATGTTTACTTCATAGAATCAGGCAAAGTGAAAACGGTTTTGCTTAGCAATGACGGTAAAGAGCTGATGACCGCTTTGTATGGGGAAGGCGATATATTCGGACATATTGCAATGCTTGAAGAAGCTGAATATACCGAATCTGCAATTGCCGTTGAGCATTTAAAGCTACATGCATTGAATAAAGCCGATTTTTTCTCATTGCTGGGTACACATCAGGGGGCCTCCGCTAAATTTATAAGAATTATGGCAGATCAGTTGGTGGAAACGGAAGATAAATTATTAAGATTGGCCTACGATTCTGTAAGAAAAAGGGTTGCAGAGGCCCTGGTTGATGTTTACCGAACCTACACTTTAAGTAATGGTAATAAGGAAATAGAAATTTCAAGGCAGGAACTCGCATCTTATGTGGGCACAGCAACAGAAACAGTCATTCGTACCCTTAGTGCATTCAAACAGGAAGGGTTAATTAATATTGTGCATAGTAATATCATTATTAAAGACTTGGCTGGACTGATTCGCATGAAGAATTAGAAATAAGCAGCTATTCGGTGGAACTGACCAAAGTCATTTCGCTGAATGATTAATGTGACATTAATATTGTTGCCGAATATATTAATTCTTACATGAACAACGTTGTTGAAAATTCGCAAACCGGTTTTTTTGATTGCACTGCTGATAGAGAATTTGAAAGACAATTCAATACCATATTTCCATACTTGAGACTGTTTCTTAGAAAAGTAAGTTATCAAAAATTGGATTTGCCTACCAATCCCACACTCATATTTACCGAGAATTCTACTATCAAAGAGTTGAGCGATAAATTATTGGTTGAGTATGGCAGGGAGGTTATATTCCAGCGTTACACCATCAATACCTGGCTTACGATAACTCAATCAAAACACTGGACATTGAAGAATCAGAATAAAGAAGCAAGTAAACTATCTTGTCTCAATCATGATTTTTAATTTTTTTAATCGCTGTATCTTTGCCGGTAACATATGCCGAGTAAAAAATTGCTGGATGCCCTCAGTTATCATGCAGACGGACGTCCCGGGAAGATTGAGGTAGTAACGACCAAACCCACACAAACCCAGTTCGATTTAGCCCTGGCTTATAGCCCGGGGGTAGCCGAACCTTGCCTGAAAATTGCCGAAAATACCGACGATGTATATAAATACACAGCCAAGGGAAATCTGGTAGCGGTTATCAGCAACGGTACGGCAGTGCTGGGGCTCGGTGATATCGGACCGGAGGCATCCAAGCCGGTTATGGAAGGTAAAGGGGTGTTGTTCAAAATATTTGCCGACATCGACGTTTTTGATATTGAGCTGAATTGTAAGGATGTGGACGAATTTGTACGCACCGTTAAAGCCATGGAGCCCACCTTTGGTGGAATTAATCTTGAAGATATAAAAGCCCCCGAGAGTTTTGAAATTGAAGAGCGGTTAAAAGCTGAACTGCAAATTCCCATCATGCATGATGATCAGCATGGAACGGCCATCATCAGCGGTGCTGCGTTGCTCAATGCGTTGCGCATTGTAAATAAAGAAATTGGGAAAATAAAGATGGTGGTGAATGGTGCAGGTGCCAGTGCCATTGCATGCTCCAAACTGTTTGTCAGTTTGGGGGTGAATCCCGCCAACTTAACAATGCTGGATAGCAAAGGCGTTATTCATGCCGATAGAAACGACCTGGATAAATACAAAAGCCAGTTTATTTCCAATTCTGCCGCCAGAACCCTCGAGGAAGCCATGAAAGGGGCCGATGTGTTTGTGGGTTTATCCAAGGGCAATATTCTTACTCCGGAAATGATTTTGGGGATGGCAGAAAAACCCATCGTCTTTGCCATGGCCAACCCTGACCCTGAAATTGATTATCAGCTGGCGGTGGATACCCGACCGGATATCCTCATGGCCACCGGTAGAAGTGACTATCCCAATCAGGTGAACAATGTTTTGGGCTTCCCATTTATCTTCAGAGGTGCCCTGGATGTGCGCGCAACCACCATCAACGAGGAAATGAAACTAGCCGCTGTGCGTGCCATCGCCGATCTGGCATTGGAGCCCGTACCGGAAGTAGTAATGATGGCATACAACGATTATGATTTAGACTTTGGCCATCATTACATCATACCCAAACCCATGGATCCGCGTTTGCTTACTACGGTGGCCCCTGCGGTGGCTAAAGCTGCCATGGATAGTGGTGTTGCCCGTAATCCCATCACAGACTGGGATGCGTATAAAGCAGTGTTGCGCAAAAGACTGGGTATTGATAATGATTTTGTGAACCGACTGGTACAACGCGCCAGGAAAAAACCCAAACGTGTGGTGTTTTCCGAGGCGGAAGACGTGAAAATACTCCGGGCTGCCCAAACCTGTCTCAATGAGGGAATTGCAACACCCGTTTTATTAGGTAGACCCCACCAGATTCGTCAGGCAATGGAAGAACATAACATTGACCTTGGGCAGGTGACCATTCTGGACCCCTGGACAGAAGATGCGCTGTGTGAAGAATTTGGGGCGCTGCTCTATGAAAAACGAAAACGCAGCGGACTCACTCAGACCGAAGCTGTTAAAAATATGCGATACCGGAATTATTTCGGCGCCATGATGGTGGAAACAGGCAAATGCGATGCACTCATCAGCGGCTTAACCCGCAATTATCCCATAGCCCTGCGCCCTATGCTTGAGTGCATCCCTGTTGCGGGCACTAGCAGACGCATTGCAGGTATGCACATTGTGATGACAAAAAACGGCCCGCTGTTTCTCTCTGATACTACCGTAAATATTGATTATAAGCCCGAAGAACTGGTAGATCTGGTATTGAAAGTTCATGAAAGGGTGAGTAAATTCCAAATAGAACCCATCATTGCCCTGGTTACTTATAGCAATTTTGGCAGCAGCCGCGGACCGGCACCGGCTCAGATGAGAAAAGCCGTAGAAATCCTGCATGAATTGTATCCTCATATTCTTGTAGATGGAGAGATGCAGACCACTTATGCCATGGACGGGGAAGCCCGAATCAGACAATACCCATTCAATAAGCTCGGCAACAAACCCGCGAATACCCTTATTTTCCCCGGTCTCAATAGCGGAAATGCTGCCTATCAGCTCATGCGGGGAATGGGAATGGTAGATATTATCGGTCCGGTGTTACTGGGCTTTGAAAAAAGTGTTCACGTACTCCACCACACCAGCAATGTGCGCGAAATTGTCAATATGGTTGCACTGGCGGTTTGCGAAGCCCAGGAAAAATCATGAGTCATCCGCAACCTACACTGCTGGAATGGGGCAGTAAACTGCAGATTCAAAGCATTGGCCTGAGGTACGAAGTGTTGAGAAAACCTTTGGACTTATTTTTTTTCCCTGAAGAACTGTTGTCAGAAACAACACAAATACATGTGGGGATGGTAGCAGGGGAGCGGGTTTTGGCTGTTTTGTTGCTGAAAATACTGGACAGGAATGTGGCCAAAATGAGGCAGGTTGCGGTTGCGGAATCTTGTCAGGGAAAAGGTTTGGGTAAACAACTCGTTAGGTTTTCGGAGGAAATATGCCGAGATAAACAGGTAAAAAGAATAGAACTACACGCACGCAAATCTGCCGTGAATTTTTACCTATCGCTGGGTTACCGGATACAGGGTCATGAATTTGAAGAGGTTGGGATACCGCACATTGCGATGTATCTGGATTTATAAACTACCTGTATCCATGCCAGATTCCCGTTTCTCGGTCGTATAGCCAGTAATATCCATTGGCATAGGAAATGTCTCCGCATATCGGTTTCGGACCGGTTTCATCCATAATCTGCAAAATACTGCGGCATCGCCCGGTTTTTGCGCTGTATAGTAAAATGCGATGCTGCCCTCGGTCATATATTCCAATCTCCCTGTTTTTGATGCCGGTGTAAATGAGTCCCATGCTGTTTAACTCATTTTCAAAATCGTCTATGTTTAAATTCAACGAGGGCCGGTGATGAGCATGCTTCGTTTTGTAACGGAATATGGTTTTATCATGATAATACCACATTTCCCTGCGATGGCTCGCCCATGCACCATTGCCTATGGCCACCGGGTTGTGGAGTGAGTAAAAAATATTTTCAAAATAGGCAGGCAGACCCTCCCTTAAATGGATTACATACAAACCCTCCATTCCCGAGGCATAGCTTTTTAATGATTTTCCTGAGCCCTCCAGCCATAAACTGCCGGGATCAAATGGCAATGAATACGGCTTTTTGATGGGTTTTCCCTGCTGATTATAAATGATCAGCCATTTTTCTCCGGTACCTGAAACAGCTGCATAATAACGATTTAACGGCGGGTTCCATACCACAGAAACACCCATGCCTCCACGAATGCCTTCCGATGTCAGTTTCATTGAAGGCCTGATTTGTTCTACCGGCTGAGCATTGGCAGTGATGCCTGATAATATGAAAATGCAACTAAAAAAAATGGAGTTTTTCACCCGGGCAAATTGGCTGATATCCCTATATTTTTAGGTGATTTTATATCACTTCGGGATTGATGTTTGTCATCAAATTACTTATCGTTATTTCAGTCAATTTAATCTGATTCGTGGGCAGTGGGAAAGTGTAGCATGTATATTTGCACCTTTATGGGAACCCTCATTACTGTTTCGCAATTTTTGTTTGCCCTGTCCATTTTAATCATTTTGCATGAACTGGGTCATTTTCTGGCTGCCAGATACTTCGGCATTAAAGTAGAGAAATTTTATCTTTTTTTCGATGCATGGGGGATCAAGCTGTTCAAATTCAGAAAAGGTGAAACCGAATACGGCATTGGATGGCTGCCTTTGGGCGGGTATGTTAAAATTGCCGGCATGGTAGATGAAAGTCTTGATACGGAGCAGTTGAAAACAGAGCCACAAAGCTGGGAATTCAGAGGTAAACCCGCCTGGCAGCGCCTAATCGTAATGATTGGCGGTGTAACAGTGAATTTACTCCTCGGAATACTCATTTTCTGGATGCTCACCTGGACTCAGGGTGAAAAATATGTACCCACTACCGCCATCAATGAAGCCGGTGGAATTTATGCCGGGCCCACCGGGAAAAAGCTGGGTTTCCTCACCGGCGACAAGGTTCTGGCCTTCAATGGCAAGCCCAGCGACAATATCATGGCAGAATTTGCTGATCCGGATTTCATTATGGGGGATAAGCATGAAGTAAAAATTAATCGCAATGGAAAGGATACCACCATTGTACTTTCACCCAAAATTCAGGAATTACTTTCTGAAAAATCCGATTTCCCCGTTATTTCTCCGCAGTATTCATTTGAAATTGCCTCTGTAGTGGATGGAACCCCGGCGGCAAAAGCAAAACTCGTGAAAGGAGATGTAATTACGCACATAGACAGCCAGTCTGTAGCCAGTTTCATGGATTTTAAAGAAATCATTCAGCAGAAAAAGAATCAAAATATCGCATTAACGGTCAAGAGTAATCTCAAGGATTCGGTTCGTGTGATAACACTGAAAGTAGAGGCCGACGGCACCATTGGTTTCAAACCCAGGTTGTTCGGTTTTGAAAATAAAGAAAAAACCATTGAATTCGGATTTTTCGAGTCAGCAGGCATGGGCGTTTCAAAGGCCTTTTCATTTCTGGCCGCCAATGCCAAAGGCTTTGGTAAAATCTTCAGTGGTGAGGTCGATCCCCGCAAATCGCTCGCCGGTCCGGTGGGTATGGCTCAGATGTATGGCTCTACCTGGGACTGGGTTAATTTCTGGGGTTTGACGGCCATGATATCACTGGGACTTGCGTTTTTAAACATTATTCCCATACCTGCACTCGATGGCGGCCATGTGATGTTTCTGCTTTGGGAAATGATTACCCGCAAACCGGTGAGTGAAAAAGCCCTCTATGTAGGTCAGGTTATTGGGATGGTGATTCTGGGATCCCTCATGATTTTTATATTCTGGGTGGATATTGCCCGCGCCCTGGGTTTCTGATGAAACATGGATCCGTTCGCTTTTTTTGAAATAGCGCCCTCTTTTCAAATCAATTATCACTTACTGCGTAAGGCGTTTCTGGCCAATCAGCGTAAATGGCATCCTGATTTTCATGCAGGCAACCCTGAAATGTATAGTCTTGCCATGGAAAATACGGCAGCTAATAACGAAGCCTATGCCATATTGACTGATGCATACAGCCGACTGAAGTGTCTACTCGCCATCCACCATATTGATGTAGAAAAAATACAGGTACTACCTCCCGAATTTCTCATGGAAATGATGGATCTGAGTGATATAATTGAGGATTGCCAAACCGGAAATCAGCAAAGCAAGCAAGAGGCAGAGGAATTGCTGGAAAAGTATTTTAGGGAAAATGAACTGTCATTGACGACGCTTTCAGTAGAGGCAGATAATGCGGCGGTTGATCAGGGATATGGCAGGGAAACCTTGATGAAAGCGGCAGCCCTTTATCAGCAGCATCGTTATCTATGTCGATTGCGTAAAAATATTTCCGGTATCAAAGAACTCTGAGCATAATGTGTAAATTTGCTCAATAATTGCCATTGGATAACACCAAAACCCATATCCTCAATCACGCAGAGATTCTGACCAAATTGGAAAGAATGGCTTGCGAAATATGCGAAAAACACATTGATAGCGGTGAATTGTTGATATGCGGTTTGAATGATCGCGGTTTCGCACTTTCCCGCTTATTGGGGGAGAAGGTGGCTGCCATAGACCCCAATCTGAAAGTTTCCGACATCAATGCAAGGGTGACAGAGGATAACGTTATGTTTATGCCTGAGGTGAATTTTCAGGGTAAACAGGTGCTGGTTATGGACGATGTAATCAATACCGGCAGCACACTCATGCTGGTGCTATCCGAAATTTATCGATTTAAACCCAATAGCATCGGTACTGTTTTTCTGGCCAAAAGGGAACATCGTAACTTTCCGGTGAAAGCGGATTATGTAGGCATCTCCATTGCCACTACCCTGCAGGAACATGTTCAGTTTGACAGCACTGACCCGAACAATCTTTCTATTTACCTGGTGTAATTTTATTCTTCCACGTAGTTGAGATCCTTGTGGAAACTTTCTTGCACATTGTAGGTGCCCCAGGCAGCCAGTAGCAGACAAACGGCTCCCACAATCAAAGCTGCGGTTGCATTTGCATGGCTGCTCAGTTGCATGTTGGTTAATGCATTAAAACCGAGGGTGATGGGAACCACGCCACCTCTCACAAAATTAGGAACTGTGGCGGTTACCGTACTTCTGATATTGGTGCCAAATTGCTCACTGGCATTGGTTACAAACAAGGCCCAGTATCCTGTGGCAAGCCCAAGCAGATAACTCATGCCCTTGAGCCAGGTTGGAGAGACGTTGCTGCTGAACAAATAAACCAGGGTGAGTATCGCAATACCGGTCAGATTAAAGTATATCACCTTTTTACGGCTTTTAAAAAGCTGTGAAAGCAGCCCGCTGAGCAGATCTCCGCTGCTAAGGCCCAGATAGCTCCACATCACCATTTCTGCAGTTTTAATGCTGCCTCCCTGTATCCCGATTTCCGGTATAAATCTGCCCGATAATGCAATGAGTACGCCCACTACAAACCAAACAGGTAAGCCAATGACAATGCAAGACAGGTATTTTTTAAATGTTTGCCGATCACGCAGCAACATGAAAAAGTTGCCTTTTACTACATTTGTCTTTTTAAGCTCGTGGAACATGCTGCTTTCGAAAGTACCGGCCCTCAGTGCCAGTAAAACCAGGCCTAAAACCCCACCCATGATGTAAGCCGTTTGCCAGTTTTGTATATTATCCGAAAGAAGATTTCGTAAAATCTGGGTTATTTCAGGTCGGTTTGCAACAAAAAAAGCAAACACAGCACCCAAAGCACCAAAGGTTACAATGATCATGGTGCCAATGCCGCGTTTTTTGGTGGGCATGCTTTCAGCTACCAAAGTTACGGCAGCACCCAGTTCTCCTGCCAGCCCTACACCTGCAATGAAACGCCAGACAGCATATTCGGTGAGGTTGCTTACAAATGCATTGGCAATATTGGCAAAACTGTACAGGAGAATGCTGCCAAAAAGCACTGAAACTCTACCTTTACGGTCGCCCCAAATGCCCCAAATCAGACCGCCCAGAAGCATGCCTGACATTTGCCAGTTGAAAAGGGTGGTTTCAAACTCCGGCGCTATACCCAGCGCCTTCATGCTGTCAACCTTTATGATGTTGAAAAGGATGAGGTCGTATATATCCACGAAGTAGCCCAGCGAAGCCACGATAATCAGCAACACAATATTCTTTTTGACAGCCATGATTCTTTTTAAAAGAGATGGCCCAAAGTTGCACAAATTTTCTCCAGAAACAAACGATCGGTTTCGTCAAAACACGAAAAATGTTCACTATCGGCGTCCAGCACCGCCACCACGGCACCATGCTTACAAACCGGAACCACAATTTCGCTGTTGCTTTCTGCAGAACAGGCAATGTGACCTGGGAATTGGTGTACATCCTTAACTACCAGGGTTTCGTTTTGGGCCCAGGCTGCCCCGCAAACTCCCTTCCCAAATGCTATTCGGGTACACGCTACCGGCCCCTGAAACGGCCCTAACACAAGTTGCTTGTCCTTTACCAGATAAAACCCTACCCACCACCAGTGAAATGCTTCTTTGAGCACGGCTGAAACATTGGCCAGGCCGGCAATCAGGTCTGTTTCTGTTTCCAGTAACCCTTCTATGCGTGTATGGCATTCAGTATAAATCAGTGCTTTATCGTTAGTTGTAAGAGACTCAATCATGGAATTATCGTGGATAAATGGTTGCGAAAATAAGTCCAAAACGTTTGTCCGCCTGCGCTGAATGTCGTTAGTTTGAAGGTTTAACTTGTGATATATGGCGATGGAAGTGGTCAATACCCAACCGTTTGAGGTGGTTTTTACATTTGTAAGACATCCTTATTTCGGACTTTTGGTAGAGGCCAATGCTGTGCAGCTGCTTGCCAATGGGGATTTTTCACTCACATTCCAGCGGGTCAGGCAGCAAACCAGTACCTATTTTAAATTGAATCCCGAGCAGACTGAGGTAGTAAAACTGCTGGAAGAGTTTGAAGTAGACGGAATCATGAAACGTTTTTACAATGGCAACAAGCGCATTCGCCCCAATGAATTTCTGCTGAAACATTACACCCCGGAACTGCACAAGCTCGTGCGACCTTACATAGAAAAGAAGTTGTCAGGCGTACTGGATATCATCAAGAATTACCCGATGTATTGGGCCGGAAAAACTGGACAGGCACAGGGTGAGGAAATTCATTATTCCGAAGAACCTGCCACGGTGCTGTTTCATTTCAGACGCGATGAGCAGGGAACCAATTATTTTGCCACCATCAGGCACAACAATGAGAAGGTAGAGTTTTACCATAATGATTCGGAGATTATTTCTGAAAATCCTTCCTGGCTGATTACCCCCAATAAATTACTGTTTTTCCCCAAACACATTGACGGAAAAAAAATTCGTCCTTTTCTTAGTAAAAAATTCATCCACGTAGAGCCCCACCAGGAGGATAGCTACATGGACAAGTTTGTTAAACCCTTGCTGGAAAACCATGATGTGTTTGCCAAAGGTTTGCAGATTGTAACCGAACAATTACCCGCCAGGCCGGTAATCCGCTTGAACAAACTGTTTCAGGATAAACAATACCTGAGTCTGTATTTTCAGTATGGCGGGTGGAATTTTCCATTTCACATCCACAAAAAAGTGAATGTATCGCTGGAGAAAAATGGCAAGGATTTTATTTTTCACCGCATTCGTCGTTCCCTGACCATGGAAAGTGAAAAAATAGCACTGCTGAAGGAGCTTGGGCTTGAAAATGTGGAAGGGAGTCTCTTTGCCCTTGAAAATGCCGGTCAGTCTTATGAGTTGATTACATGGCTAAATACCCACTCAGAGCTATTGAAAAGAAATGGATTTCAAATAGATCAGGAAGCTTCTGATGTGCGTTTTTACCTCGGGCCTGTGAGTCTGGAGGTGAAGCTGACCAAGGGTGCAGACTGGTTTGATGTATTGGCTGTAGTTCGGTTTGGTACCTATGAAATTCCGTTTATCCGATTAAAAAAGAATATTTTAGAAAAACGGAGGGAGTTTGTATTGCCCAATGGTGAAATCGCAATTTTGCCCGACGAGTGGTTCACCCGATTCGGAAAAATCGCGCACCTGGCAGATATGGAAGGAGATTGTTTTAGGGTGAGAAATATGCATTTTTCCCTGCTGGATGACTTATCGGATTATGTAGATGTAGATGTGGCCAAGTCGGGGTGGGAGAAACTATTGCAGTCTGATAACATTCCCGAATTTCCTTTGCCGGATGGCCTGAATGCTGAGCTCAGACATTATCAGATTGATGGCTACCATTGGATTCGTTTTTTGTTTGAACACAAAATAGGGGCCTTGCTTGCCGATGATATGGGCCTGGGTAAAACCCTGCAAACGCTGGCTGTGATAAAGTACATGGCTGATTTACCTAAATCAGCTTTAACAGAAGGCGATACTGTGAATATGGGTGAAACGCCCGTGACTGGAGAAATACCCCAATTGGAGTTGTTTGCAGCTTCATCAAACCTTTCGGTTTCTGATGAAACTGCCCCGGCTCAAAAAGGCATGCCCTGCCTGGTGGTCGCGCCCAAATCCCTTTTGTATAACTGGCAGGCAGAGGCAGAGAAGTTTTGTCCATCCCTAAAAACACTCATTTATACCGGTATCTTAAGGAATCGGCTGCTACCCAAATTTGCACAAAATGACCTCATCATCATGAGCTATGGAACCATGCGCAACGATATTGAAGAACTGCAACGCATTCCGTTTCGACTGGTGGTAATAGACGAAAGTCAGGCCATTAAAAACCCTACATCACTCACAGCCCGAAGTCTGCTGAAGATTGACGCTGTCTACCGGCTTGCCCTCACGGGTACCCCCATCGAAAACACCCTGCTGGATGTGTGGAGTCAGATGAATTTCCTAAACCGCGGATTGCTGGGTTCTTATGGGTATTTCGAAAAGAATTTTATCAGACCCATTGAGAAAAATCAGGATGCAGGACGAACTTCGGAACTGAAGCGAATCCTAGATCCGTTTGTATTGCGCCGCACCAAAAAACAGGTAGCAAAAGAGTTGCCGCCTAAGGTGGAGAAAATACATTACTGTGAGATGACACCTGAACAGGCAGAGCGGTATGAGAAAACAAAAAGCCAATATCGAAATGAAATCCTTGAACATGTGAGCCAGGTGGGGATGGCCCGTTCCAGATTGAAAATATTCAATGGTTTGATGCACCTCCGTCAGCTGGCATTAAATCCCTTATTGAAAGACGATGATTATGAAGGACAATCGGGCAAAGACGATGAAATAAGGAGAATGTTGCAGCGTGCGGTTGAGGGTGGACACAAGGTTTTACTGTTTAGCCAGTTTGTAAGTTATCTTTCGGTGTTCAAGGATATGTTACAGGCCGATGGAATAGAATACAGCTATCTCGATGGAAGTATGGATGAAAAGGAGAGGGCAGAGGCCATTAAACGCTTCCAGGAAAATGACCATGTAAAGGTGTTTCTTTTGAGTTTGCGCGCAGGAAACTCCGGCCTTAATCTCACGGCTGCAGATTATGTATTTCTGGCAGACCCCTGGTGGAATCCCTTTACCATGAGGCAGGCAGAGGATCGTGCCCACCGCATTGGTCAGGAAAAAGCTGTGTTTTCATATAAATTTATTACAAAAAATACCATTGAGGAAAAAATACTGGATTTACAGAAAAAGAAAACCCACCTGGCAGAAAGTATCATCCCCGATGAAGACAGTGTTTTATCGGGGTTGAATGTGCAGGAACTGGAAGAATTGTTAGCGTAATATTTTGTATTATTTTCGTTTGAATTCACAATAAAAATTTGCATATTTGCATTTTATTTTGTATATTTATTAATATTAATTGTAGATAGCATGGAAGCAGCAGCAAGGCCGGATAAATCAGTGCAGATTGAAGATAGCTGGTACGATATTTTACATGAAGAATTTGACAAACCTTATTTTCATTATCTAAAGCAATTTTTGATCAAGGAAAGACAAGCCGGTTATGTCATTTACCCTCCGGGTTCCAGAATATTTGCTGCCTTTGATTATACGCCCTTCTGGGATGTGAAATGTGTAATTGTGGGTCAGGATCCTTATCATGGTCCCAGGCAAGCCAATGGATTGTGCTTTTCGGTGAGTGAAGGTCAGAAAAAGCCGCCATCATTGGTGAATATTTTCAAAGAGTTGCACGATGATATTGGTTGTCCAATACCCTACAGCGGCAACCTAGAGCCATGGGCACACAATGGGGTTTTGCTCCTCAATACCATTCTTACGGTGAGAGCAGGACAGCCCAAGTCCCATCACGGTCATGGTTGGGAAGAATTTACCGCTGCTGCCATTCAGAAACTTAGTGATATGCATGAGCACCTGGTTTTTATTCTCTGGGGGCGAGAAGCACAAATGAAAGAAGAGCTTATCGATACCTCAAAGCACCTGGTGCTAAAATCACATCACCCCAGTCCTTATTCTGCTGAAAAAGGTTTCTTTGGTAATCAGCACTTCAGTCGCACCAATCATTGGCTTCAGGATCATGGAATTGCACCCATAGACTGGAATCCGGTGCTGCCTTGATAATTACCCTCATGGTGTGGACATCTTGTCTCGCATTCTTATTATGGCTGCTGTTTATTTGAATTATGGAATTTCCGGTAGAAATCCAGAACGCAACTATCTGTCAGGGGCGTATTCCTGTGCTTACGGAGGTGAACCTTCGCATTCACAAGGGTGAGTTTGCTTACCTAATCGGTAAAACCGGATCAGGTAAATCCAGTTTGCTCAAAACTTTATACGGTGAATTGCCCTTAACCGACGGCATGGGACAGGTGGCCGGTATTGATTTACAGAACCTCAAAAAGAAACAGATTCCTTTTTTGCGCAGAAAACTGGGCATCGTGTTTCAGGATTTTCAGTTGCTAACAGACCGTTCCGCGCTGGATAACCTGCTTTTTGTACTAAAGGCAACCGGCTGGAAAGACAAACAGGAACGAATAAACCGTGCCCAGGAGGTGCTGGCCAAAGTAGCCCTTGAAAATAAAGGGTATAAAATACCGGCAGAACTGAGTGGCGGAGAGCAGCAGCGACTGGTGATTGCGCGGGCTTTGCTTAACAATCCCGAAGTCATTTTGGCAGATGAACCAACAGGAAACTTGGACCCGGATGTGTCTGATGAAGTAATGAGAATGCTTCAGGATATATGTAAAGAAGGCCGCTCCGTGGTGATGGCCACGCACGACTATCGGCTAATTGAGGAGTTTGGAGGCACCATCTACCGGGTGGCGGAAGGAAAGGTCAATAAGATTGATTCGTTAAAAGAGTTAGTTCCGAATCAATAGAATTGTTTTCCCTATCGATTGCACATCAATTATGTAGGTGCCAACTGAAAGGTCAACCACCGAAATCTCGCCAGAAACAGATTTAATCTTTTTAACCAAAGTTCCCGTTGTATGGTAAATGCAAATGGTCTTTCCGGCAAATGCAGGTGAATAAACCCTGTCATTAGCAGGATTGGGATATATACCTAGATTTTTTCCGGAAAACTTCACGGTTTCTGAAGGATAAATCATTTGCTGAAGAGCAGTTGTAGTGCGCTCACTGATGAAAGGCTTAACGCCAAAACTGACATGGTTGCCCCAAGCTTTGGTATCGGACTGCTGCCAGTCTGAGACAGTAAAGCCGTAATCAGAGGGCCAGGTTGCCTTGAAATAAGGGTCAGCGGCAATTGCAGTCGATACTATAGTTTTGTGGTTATCTATAATGGAGAAAAGACTATCCGTATCATAGGCGTCGTCAATCAGGTCGCGTATTTCCTGTTCGTATGCCATTTTCCATCGGGTAACCCCCAGAATTTTGTAGGTAAGAGGGGATTTCGAGCTAGATAGGTTGCCCCATGCATGGATATTCCTTTTCTGAATATCCGGTACGCCCCATTGAATCCCGAATGTGTTGTCCATGTCATACGGTATATACACAAAACGGTTATCTGACGATCTGTGATAAAGGAAGTAATTATTCTTATTGTAAAAATAATTGTCCCAATGACCCATCAATACTTCTGCAGCAAGCACTCTTAGGTACGTATTCACATCAAAAATTCGCTCAAGTCTTACTTCAAAAGAGTCTTTTGGACTATTGTTAATTACATCAATCAGTTTTACCAGATCGCTGTAATCATCTTTACTGGTATTGGTTTTTAGCTCATAGGCCCTTTCATTCAATGGCGACGGATTAATTAAGTCCTTGTAGGGTTGTTGCGATGAACCCAGCCATCCCAAATCTGCCGGCCAGCTGCATTTATAAAGGTTTCCGCTACTCTCACCAAAGCGGGAATTCAAAAATATTTTATCAATATACTCGGAATGATTGCGCAGGCCTTGGTAGGTTCCGTTTACATAAAGCATTACAGGATTACATCGCGCCGCTGTAATGCCCGCCCGTGCAAGAAATCGTGCACTCAGATATTCCCGCAACATGGAAGGATCGTTGTGATTTCCATTCAGATTCATGTTTTTTAAACCTTGATAGGTCTGACTTTGAAATTCAGCCAAATCCAATCGGTAACCTTTCTTTTTTGCTTCGCGGGATGTATTTCCTTTCACCCGCATACCGGCATTCTTCAGAGAATCTTTTTGATCGTAAACGAACAATGAAGAGAAATAAACATTATCCCACACGTTCTTATTCATTTTCACCCAGCTGTCGTTAGATAAAAATATATCTATTCGATGAATCTTATTGTCGAAAATACTGCCATGCAAAGGCCATATAGCTTGCTGTGCATAGAATGGTTTTGAGATGAAAAATAGCGAAATTGAAAACAGTAGGTTGCGAAAGGATTGTATTGTCATTTTGAAGGTGTGAGTCTGTAAATATACAAATTGCCATACAATGTAGGAATTGTTCCTGCCATATTAGCATTTGCGGGTTTGATTAGGGTTTGGTTAAAAAGCATTCTGTTTCTGCTAACCGGCATGGGATAATCAAATATATCTGTGTATAACGGCAGTTTTTGCTCTGTGCCTAGCGAATCTGCATCCATCAGTTGTATGCCTGCATCCCTGAATTGTTTCTGGTAGTCAGCACTTTGAATGGATAGGTAGTTCTCCAGTATCACCCTTTCTCGGGCAATGAAGACAATACCATCCGCTTTCTGTTGATTCGCAATCTTCAGGAGTAAATTTAGTTCATCACCGAAATTAATGGTTTTGATGTTGGCATTGGGTATGAGAAAAACACCCATATTCCAGCAGAGCATAGCCATTGCCAGCGGTAGCAGTTTGTGTTGCAGTTTCAGCAAAAAACCGGGTAATGAAAGCAAAATTAAAAAAGGAATCATGACCATGAATTCTGCATTTCCCACCGAATAAGCCGCCCATAAAAACTGAAATAACAATGCGAATCTTAGCCAGCGAAGCGATTGGGGTGGTTGTTGCGATTTTTCATTATTCGATTGGGGCTTTTTAGTAAAAATCGCAACAACCATGAAACCCACTGCCATTGAGGGGAACAGCCATAGCCAGGGCCATTCGTTGAGGAAATAGGGGATGTTTCCATGTACCTGCACCCAGGTACGAATGCTGTTAATGAGGGTGAATGTTAGGTTGTCTAATCCCGGTGTTAGCGATACGGTTCCATTCATAGCATCCGAAAATGGATAGGTCCACCAAACTTTCCCCTGGTATCTCGCCGCAGCCGTGTAGGCGATAACAATCAACCCCAATGTCAACAACACGGCCCCCTGTTTTTTTCTGCCTGAAGGGTGAAATATCGCTGCTGCAAACCACCACCAGCAGTGAATCTGATGAAATAATACTGCTATTCCCAGCAACCCGAAACCGCCATACAATCTGTAGGGTTTTTCATCCGAATGGTATTTGAGTAACGCCCATGTCCCACATAAACTAAGCAACAAAGGCATGATATAGGTTTCATTTTCGGTAGCAAAACGCATTGTGGCGAAGGCACTACCGGCAATCAATACGGCCACATTTGAAGCTGTTTTATTTTGTGTAATTGTTTCAAAACAACCTTTCAGTATGTAAAGTGAAATGGCTGCGGCAAGGGCGTTCATTACCTGCATCCATGGCAGATAATGGGTAAAATGCTTACCGATAAGCCCGTATGTGACTTGTCCCAATGGCCCATACAGCAGGTGATGCGGGGAAAAAAGCCATCTTCCCGATTCGGCATTTTGTAAATATTCTCCCGCATATCCCAAAGCATCGCCAGAAGGGTTGATACTGGGTAAAAAAAGGTAAAACAGGCCGAAACCAACCCATGCAAAGGGCATGATCCGGTTTTTAAACACCTGCATACAGGCAAAGGTAACATACAGGCCGTATCTTTGTAGCATGCATCAGGCACTGCAAACCGAAGAGTTTAAAATCATCGCGGGGGTGGCCGCCCAAACAGGTATTCAGGCCTGGGTGGTAGGCGGTTTTGTGCGCGATCTGATGCTGGGTATTCCCACCAAAGACATCGACATTGTGGTGCTGGGCTCGGGTGTGGAATTTGCAGAAAAAGTGGCTAAAAAACTGCCCGGCGATACGCACGTGGCTTATTTCAAAAACTTTGGTACTGCCCAGATTAAAACACGGGACTTTATCATAGAATTTATCGGGGCCAGAAAAGAGAGTTACGACAGGCAAAGCCGCAAGCCCGCTGTGGAAGATGGTTCACTTATCGATGACCAGAACCGCCGCGATTTTACCATCAATGCCATGTATCTAAGTCTGAACCCTTCTGATTTTGGTGCGCTGATGGATCCCTTTAATGGGGTGCAGGATTTACAGGATAAAATTATCAGAACCCCCATGGGGCCTGATCTTACCTTCAGCGATGATCCGCTGCGCATGCTCCGTGCCGTGCGATTTGCTACCCGTCTGGGTTTTACGATACACCCCGAAACCATGAAGGCGCTGGCTTACAATGCCAAACGAATTTCCATTGTATCGCAGGAGCGTATTACCGATGAACTCAATGGTATCATCATGTGCAAACAGCCGGGTAAGGGTTTTGAAATTCTGTTTGATACCGGAATTTTGCAAATCATTTTTCCTGAGTTTACAGCCCTGCATGGGGTGGAAACCAAAATGGGCAAAAGCCATAAGGACAATTTCTATCACACATTAAAGGTACTCGACAATCTGTGCGAACTGAGCGACAATCTGTGGTTGCGCTGGTCGGCCATTCTCCATGATATTGCAAAACCCGCTACCAAACGGTTTGATCCCGTTGTGGGTTGGACCTTCCATGGTCATGAAGACCGCGGTGCCCGCATGGTTAAAGGGATTTTTAGGAACTTACGCCTGCCCCTGGATGATAAAATGCGTTATGTAGAGAAAATGGTGGCCCTGCACCTCAGGCCCATTGTGCTCAGTAAGGAAATTGTAACAGACAGTGCCGTAAGACGACTTATCGTGGATGCAGGGGAGGATGTTCAGGATTTGCTTAACCTATGTCGCGCAGATATCACCAGCAAAAACGAAATCAAGGTCGCAAAACACCTTGCTAACCTGGAAAAAGTCGCAGAAAAAATACAGGATGTTACCGAGCGTGATGCGATGAGAAACTGGCAACCTGTAGTTACCGGTAATCATATTCTGGAAATGTTTGATATCCGTGATCCCAAACTCATTGGTGTGCTTAAAAACACCGTAAGAGATGCCATTCTGGATGGAGAAATCCCCAACGAAACAGATCCTGCACTCGCGTTTACCCTTAAAAAAGGACTGGAAATGGGACTTACAGCCCGAAACTGAAAACTTTATCAGTTTCATAGCGACCCTTCATTGTATTTTTGCCAACAGCAACTATGATACAGCTCGCCAATATTCGATCCAACGCAGACGACATTATCAAAAGATTACAAATCAGGGGAATAGATGCCACTGAATCGGTAAAAGAAATTCTGGATACCGACAAGAAAGCCCGCGACTGCCGTTCCGAAATGGAACAGAACCAGGCACGCGGTAACCAGATTGCCCGTGAAATCGGTGATTTGATGAAGGCAGGCCGTAGGGAAGAAGCCGAGCTTAAAAAGGCCGAAACGGCATCCGTTAAGGAACGTTTAAAAACACTGGAATCCGATGTAGAAACGCTGGAGACTAAGGTGAAAGAACTAATCATTGCCTTGCCCAATGCGCCTCATGAGTCGGTGCCCCATGGAAAATCCGCAGAAGACAATGATACCGTACTAACCTGGGGAAGCATGCCGTTATTGCCTGAAAATGCGATTCCGCATTGGGAACTGGCCGCCAAGTATGATATCATTGATTTTGAGCTGGGTGTAAAAATTGCCGGTGCCGGTTTCCCTGTGTACAAGGGTAAAGGTGCGATTTTACAGCGTGCGCTAATTCAGTTTTTCCTGAACGAAGCCAATAAGGCCGGCTACATTGAGGTACAGCCGCCCATCGTAGTCAATGCAGACAGTGGCTTTGGCACCGGTCAGTTGCCCGATAAAGAAGGGCAGATGTATTATGCGCCCCTGGATGATTTATACCTGATTCCTACCGCTGAAGTGCCCATCACCAATATGTACCGCGATGTGATTCTGGAGGAAAATACACTGCCGGTAAAACATGCCGGATACACACCCTGTTTTCGTCGTGAGGCAGGCAGCTACGGAGCCCATGTTCGTGGCCTGAACCGCCTGCATCAGTTTGATAAAGTAGAGATTGTGCAAATTGTGAAACCTGAAAACAGCTATCAGGTGCTTGAAGATATGAGCGCCTACGTACAGGGGCTGCTGCAAAAACTCGGTTTACATTACCGTGTGCTACTGCTTTGTGGTGGCGATATGGGTTTTGCTTCGGCTAAAACCTACGACATGGAGGTTTGGAGCGGTGCTCAGAATCGCTGGCTGGAATGCAGCTCTGTGAGCAATTTTGAAACGTTTCAAACGCATAGATTAAAATGCCGCTACCGTAATACTGCCGGCAAAACAGAACTGGCACACAGCTTGAACGGAAGTGCACTTGCACTCCCTCGCATTGTTGCGGCTTTGCA
>Ga0315899_10002027_pt1 | contig 22722 bp, 20 predicted proteins | sample LakEriMetagenome_2_FD_203518 | JGI IMG/M metagenome (GOLD analysis project Ga0315899, IMG submission 203518) | Freshwater fungal communities from buoy surface, Lake Erie, Ohio, United States - Buoy 4 MA112 | ecosystem: Environmental > Aquatic > Freshwater > Lake | place: USA: Lake Erie, Ohio... | reverse complement strand
TGATCATGCCACAAGCTAATCCATCGAGACCGGCCTCATGCATTTTCTGGAATGTCGAAACGGCCTCGTCGTAACTTGTGATGATGGGATAGCCTGCGCCGCTGATGAGACGCGCCTTCATTTTCTCGAAGTCGCCCGTCAGATGCGGCGCAAGCCTTGCGCCTCGCAACGCGAGTGCGTATTCCGCCGCTTCCATATCGCCCTGCTCATGGACGATGTAATGATGATAATCCTCCGCCTCCTTACGCGTAGGGCGGATCATCAAATGGCAACTGGCGAAAATGTTTCGCAGCTGGCCCTTGGGAGCAGCGGCGCGAAATCCTTCAATTTTCGCAGCTAGCGCCTCCAGGCTGGGGATCGTCGTAAATAGACAATCAGCGCTCGCAGCGGCAAAGCGCATCCCAGTCGGCGAATTTCCAGCGCTGACGAGCACGGGGCGGCTGCCCCAGAAGGGCTTTGGCTTGCTGAGCACGTCCTTAAGTTTGTAGAAACGTCCGTCATAGTCGAAGGGCTCGTTCTCCGACCAGATGCGCTTGACGATTTCGAGCCATTCTTCGGAATAAGCGTAGCGATCGTCATGTTCGTTGAGCGGCACGCCCATCATGCCGAATTCGCCCGGGTTCCAGCCGGAGACGATGTTGAGACCAAAGCGACCTTTGCCGATATGGTCAGCCGTCACCATCTGTTTGGCGGCGAAGACTGGGTTCACGAAAGCCACGTGCAGCGTGCCGAATGTGGTGATCTCGCGGGTGAGGGCGAGAAGGCCGCAAGCCCACGTGAGGGTTTCGAATGTGGAGCCCTGCGTGTCTGTCTCGCCGCGATATCCATGCCAGCGGCCGATGGGGAGCAGAAATTCGAGCCCGGCTTCATCTGCGAGCTGCGCAGCTTTAACATTGTTGTCCCAGCTGGCGTCCCACCGCTCCGGCGCCTTGGTGAGGCTGAGGCCGCCTGAGCAATTCATCCCAAAGAGACCGAGCTTGAACTTATTACGGCTATAGATGCGCGTCTCGCTTCGTGCCGCCGGCATGCAATATCTTCCCATTACTTTTGCTCGTCGTCGCGGACGGGCGACAGCCTCGCCATTCCTCTTCTTCCTTGCGGATTCAGGCTCGCAAGGGAGAGCGGATTTCGTGAGGCCGGTACCGTTATGCAACACGCATTGTCGCTTGTGGCTGAATTTAATCCATGCTCACAATATGTCCAGCAATTGAGCTATTTAGGCTCCGCGACCGTGCAAGGCCCGGAAGATTGAGACAGTCTGCGGGCGGAAAAAAGGATGGAGCGCCGATGTGGGCGAACCGGGACGAGACGCGAATCTACGACGCGAACGCTTTCAAGCTCGGTCTCTTTGGGATGAATTGCTCAGGCGGCCTCAGCCTCACCAAGGCGCCGGAGCGGTGGGACGCCAGCTGGGACAACAATGTTAAAGCTGCGCAGCTCGCAGATGAAGCCGGGCTCGAATTTCTGCTCCCCATCGGCCGCTGGCATGGATATCGCGGCGAGACAGACACGCAGGGCTCCACGTTCGAAACTCTCACATGGGCCTGCGGCCTTCTCGCCCTCACCCGCGAGATCACCACTTTCGGCACGCTGCACGTGGCTTTCGTGAATCCGGTCTTCGCCGCCAAACAGATGGTGACGGCTGACCATATCGGAAAAGGCCGCTTTGGTCTCAACATCGTCTCGGGTTGGAACCCGGGCGAGTTCGGCATGATGGGCGTGCCGCTCAACGAGCATGACGACCGCTACGCCTATTCCGACGAATGGCTCGAAATCGTCAAGCGCATCTGGTCGGAGGATGAGCCCTTCGACTATGATGGGCGCTTCTACAAACTCAAGGACGTGCTCAGCAAGCCAAAGCCCTTCTGGGGCAGCCGCCCTGTGCTCGTCAGCGCTGGAAATTCGCCGACTGGACGGCAATTCGCAGCAACCAATGCGGACTGCCTTTTCACGGCCATTCCCAAGCTCGACGACATTCCCGAAAAAATCGCATCCTTCCGCGCGCTCGCGCCCGAAGGGCAGACAAGGAACGTTTTCTCCAGCGCCCATGTGATGGCGCGCCCGACCCGAAAAGAGGCGGAGGAATTCCACCATTACATCGTCTATGAGCAAGGCGATTGGGAAGCGGCTGAATATTCAGCCGGGTTGCGAGGCACGCGTAAGAACACCTGGATGAAGGATCAGGAAAATCTAAAGGCGCGCCTCATCAGCGGCGCAGGCTACCCAATCATCGGAAGCTATGACGACGTGGTCGAGACCTTCCAGAAGCTTCATGCCGTCGGGCTGGATGGCGCCGCGATGGGCATGATCAACTATGTGAAAGATTTCCCCCACATTCGAGAACTTCTGCCGCGAATGGAGCGCGTCGGCCTGCGCGAGAAGGCGCTAGACTGAGCCTCATTCGCAAATCGCAATCGTGCGATCCGGTGCGAAGCGCACATAAACATCCTCGCCGGATTGCAGACCCACTGACGGGTGAGAGCGGGCCAGCAGCGCCTGGCCATTAAGATCGAACGTATGCTCCGCGATCTCGCCCAAATAGACGCGCGACGTCGTCCGTGCGCGGACAACGTTCAAGTTCTCGCCAAAAGGCGTCTTTGAACACTCGACGTTTTCCGGACGAATCACGAATTTGACGGCGGCGCCGGCATTTGCGCGCGTCCTAAACCAGCAACGCACAGGCCCGATGGAGGATTCAACGAGTCCGAACTGGTTGTCTGCGACATCCTGCTGCAACCGCCCTGTCAGAATGTTGGAGCGACCAATGAAGCTGGCCACGAATTCAGATGTGGGGCGCTCATAAATCTCTTCGGATCCACCGATCTGCATCAGCAGACCCTGATTAAGGACCGCAATTCGATCTGAAATCGCCATGGCTTCAGCTTGATCATGGGTGACGTAGACCGTTGTCACGCCCCATTCCGACTGGATGCGTTTAAGCTCGGCGCGCATCTGCTCACGCAATTGCGCATCAAGATTCGACAAGGGCTCATCAAGCAATAGCAGCTTGGGTTCGCGAACAAGCGCGCGCGCTAATGCCAGACGCTGCTGCTGACCGCCGCTTAACTGCGTGGCTGAGCGCGAGCGATAGCGGGCAAGACCAACCATTTCAAGGACGCGCAAAACCCGTTTTTCAAGCTCCTCCCTCGGCAGCTTGTTAACGCGCTGCACGCGCAGCGGATATGCGGCGTTCTCAAACACCGTCATATGAGGCCAGATCGCATACGACTGGAACACCATGCCGATGTCGCGGTCATACATGGGCACGGAGACGGGCGAGGCCCCTTCGAAAATGGCTGCACCATCGAGTCTGATCACGCCTGAATTGGGCGTCTCCAGTCCAGCGATGCAACGCAATGTGGTCGTCTTGCCGCAACCCGAAGGGCCAAGAAGCGTGAACAATTCACCTTGTTTAACGTCGAACGAAACATCGAACGCGCCGCCTGCAGGCTCGCCCGAACGCGTTTCGTACTTCTTCACAAGATTTTCAATGGAAAGCATAGCTGAGGCTCGCTAGGAGATTTGAAAACGGCGCGTGACATAGTAGAAAATACTGCTCACGGCGGTCATAAGCGCGATCCACACGACGCCCATGGCGGCAAGCTCGGTGACCTGTCCATTCTGCCACAGATCAAACAGGGTCACCGCGACGATTTCCGATCCTGGCCCCACCAGCAGTAATGGCAGCGAGACCGCCTGAACCGACAACAAGAAGACGAACAGCCAACCTCCGATGAGCGCGGGGGCCAGAAGCGGGATCACGATTCGAACGAATGTGGTGAGCTGGCGCGCGCCTGATGAGGCCGAAGCGTCTTCGAGCTCCTTGTGGATTTGCAGAACTCCAGCATATGCGTAGCGCATGCCATAAGGGAGATATCGCGAAGTGGATGCGATCACTAGGGAAACAAGCGTGCCGTATATAGCGACGGGCGCATTCACGAAGACATAAAGGAAGGCCACGCTCATCACGATGGCTGGAAAGACAAGGGGCGCGGTCGCGAGCTGATCCAGCACCCACGCGCCAGGCGCGCGACGCGCGGCAAACCACGCGCATATCGCTGTGAGCGGAATGACAGCTGTGGCGGTGGCCGCTCCCATGAGCAGCGTGTTGCCAATAGCGTCGTGGAACGAATGCGCGTCCAGTAGAAGACGATAGTTCTCAGAAGTGAACCGCGCAAAGGATTCCAGCCGCATCCCATCATAGAAAGGCTGCAAAGACGCGAAGATCAGGATCAGGATCGGCAGGCCCGTCACTAGCATGAAAGTGAGCGCGAGAACCCCGGAGCCGACCCAGCGGAGCGGCCCAAGATCGACGACGCGCGGCCGATAGCCTTTGCCTGTGATCGACTGATATTTATGAGCGTTCCGCGACAGGCGATTGTAGAGATAAATCAGCACGCACACTATCAGCAGCAGGCAAATCGCGTAAGCGCCCGCTTCCCCGTATTTCGGAAAACCGCGCCCGCGAGAGCTCTGGTAAATATTCGTCGTGAGCACGTTGATATTGCCCGCGAGACCGACAAGGGCTGGCACTTCAAACGATTCGAAGGCGCGAATGAAAACGAGAAGCAAGAGCGCCAAAATGCCAGGCATGCCCATACGAATGCTGATCGACCAGAAGGTGCGCAGTGGCCGTCCGCCGCTCATCATCGAAGCCTCCTCAAATGAAGCGTCCTGCGACTTCAAAACCGCTGACATGAGAAGGAATACGAGAGGAACGAAATTCATCCCCTCAATGAGAATCATGCCCCACATGGAATAAACATTGATGGCGAAGTCAGGTCCAACCGTCGCCGTAATGGCGTCGTTCACTGGTCCCGCGCGCCCCAGAATGAGAAGCCACGACACCACATGAAGGACGTTGGGAATCCCGAGCGCGATGATCGCGCCCAGGAAGACCCATTGCCGCCCGGGCGCATTCGTACGCTCGACGATCAGCGCCTGCGTAATGCCAAAGAACAGGGCGACAATGGCGGTTCCAAGCGAATAGACGATTGTATTAATGAGAGAGGGAAGGAAAAAACGCTCGGTGAAGAGCCCCTTGTAATATTGTAGCGTGAATTCGCCCAGCGTTCCGTCAGGATTGCTCACATGCAAGCTGACATTCACGAGGAACCACGCCGGAGGAATGATCAAAAGCGCGAGAATGATCGCCAGCGTGAGAATAAGCGGCGAAGGTATAAGACGTCCCAGTCGCGACGCGACATGCGGCGCAATATCCGGGCTCGTTGCTTGGAGGCTCATTGCGCTCTGCTCCGGCGCTTTTCAAATCGGCGTCAGCGAAAAAGGTCCTGAAATATCTTTTCAGAACTGTCGCCATATTTGCCCAGGGCCTCGGGCAGGACGAAGTTTTGCGGCACGCCAGCCTTGTGCGGCACCACGCGCGCAAGCTCCGTCTTGGGATCCACATCAGGCCGCACCGGGAAGTAATCCGCGCTCGAAAGGATCTGCTGTCCTTCCTTAGAGATGATGTAATCCACCAGCAGCAAAGCAGCGTGGGGTCGGCGAACGCCCTTGGGAATTGCGACCGTCGCCGTGGTCGTGGCTACGGGATCCATCAATTGCGAGCTAGCCGGCGCGCCCTTGGCTGCGCTGATCAGGGGGTGGTGCGCGAAAATGTTCAGCGCGATAGGATATTCGCCCGCGATCACCCGATCCACCAGCGTTCTGGCGCTGCCGGATCCGAAGTTCACGATTTTCTGGTCTGCTAGCTTGCGGAAATAATCCATGGCCTTCTCTTCGCCCCAGGCCATGCGGAGATTGGTGATGAACAGAGTGGTTCCGCTGGAGCTTCCAATGCGCCAGGACATCTTACCCTTCCACTGCGGATCAAGCAGGTCCTCGAAAGTTTTCGGGGCTTTTTCCGGCGGAACCAGACGCGTGTTGTAGGCGACGGAGAAATAGCTCAACCGGGTCGGCGCCCATAGCTTACGTGGATCACGCAGGTTCTCCGGCACATGCGCGACTTCAGGCGTGAAGAAGGGCTGAACGAGATTAGCCTCAATCACAAGCTCTCCGACCCCCGTCCCTTCGACCACATCGACACCGAGATTTTTAGCCCGATATTCAGCAGCCAGTTTAGCGGCGATATCCTCGGAGTCACCGCGCCAATAGCTTGCACGGACGCCTGGATATTTCTTGTTGAAGGAATCAACGAGCGGACGAAGCGCCTGATTTACGATCATGGCCGAATAGATGACGACCTGCCCCTCTTTGCGGGCCCCCTCAAGCAAGCGCTTCTCACGATCCGGGCCCTGATACAACAGAATGGGATCAGCCTGCGCGTTCGCCTCCTGAGCTAGCGTAGACATAGCAATCGCGCCGATGGCGCTGAGCATGAATTTGCGAATGAACGCCCTTGCCATTTTTTCCTCTCTTGATGCTTTTTTATCAATCTGTTGCATCCGGCCGTCTAATCCAACTTGCGCAATCGTACGCCAGCACCGACGCCTTCGGGCAAAGTGAGAAATCCGTCCTTGATCTCGATTCCTTCGAAAGGATCATCTAACAGGCGCTCGAATTCGCCCAGCTCGCAGGCGTAATCTACGCCGGGCAGTGCACAACCGAGATGGATAGCGGCGGCGGACAAAAGACGGATGCCTACTGCGGCGCCGAGCCTATAGCGCACGCCACCAGCCTCACAAATGCGCGCAGCGGCGAGTGTGTTGCGGAGACCTCCAAGCTTGGGGATCTTGAGGCTCACCGCATCGACGATCCGCTGCGAAACCAGGTCATACACGTCGCGCAGAGAGCCGGCGGATTCATCGGCCTCGATCGTGATCGGAGACATGCGAGTGACGAGCGCAAGGCCTTCGCGATCATCAATATGGACCGGCTGTTCTGCAAGATCGATGTTGTACTGCGCCATGCGGCTCAGTGCGATGATCGCGTCTTTGACGCTATAAGACTGGTTTGCATCTATTGTCAGATGCACATCATCGCCGACCTGCTTGCGAATAGCCGCTACGCGCGCAACGTCTTCACTCACCTCTCCATGAACCTTGATCTTGAGGTAGGAATATCCACGGTCCACTAGTTTCTGCGCTTGCGCAGCCATTTCCTGCGGCGTCTTGATGGCGAGGATTCTCAGGATCGGTGTCTTGTGACGCACCGGCCCGCCAAACAGCGCGCATAACGGCACCCCCATACGCCGCGCATTCAAATCATGTAGCGCGCAATCAATCGCCGCTTTTGCTTGCGGCGCGCCGCGCATCGCTGCTTCAAGCTTCAGATGAATGGCCTCCATACAAGCGCTATCTGCGCCCACAACGGACTTCTCGAGATATTCGAGCTGGCCTTTCAACGCCTCTTTCACCGCGCCCATATGCGGCGTAGCCGAAGCGTAGCCAAAGCCCTGCACACCGTCTTCGGTCTGCAGCTCGACGATCCATCCTTCGGTCGTCGGGCTGGCCCCAAGCGCGAAACGCCAGGTAGGGTCCTCCTTTGGCATCGTGCAGGGAAGCGTCCGAAACGAAGTGATTTTTGTTCCGCTCAAGCGTCCCCCCATGTCTTGTTTGATCGGCTCCCTGGCCGCGGCTTCCGTATTCTCGCCAAGCCGCCCCCTGCTCGTCGTCCCGAGCAGCTGAAACAGCGCGGCAGACGCCAGTGGAGATCGTCTCCTCTACATGCCTCTTTCTCAAAAGCTTAATGCGATCATAGGTCAAAACGTACACCCGTGCCAAGGCTCACGCACGCTAGGTTTGCAGGAATCGTCCTGAAAGCGGAACATGTCGTGGGGCAAATGTCCTTGCGGGGAGTGACCTACCGCCAGAAAAGCGGTCCTCCGTGATGTATGGCTTATGAGCCTTGAGGAGGAATGCTCATGGCTAATAAAAGGCCCAAGGCGAAAGAGATTGTCACCAAGCTTTGGCAGGTGGAAGTTCTGACAGCACAAGGTCGGCCAGTGGCGGAAGCTGTGAAATCGATAGGCATTGCGGAAGTTACTTATTATCGCTGGTGATCAGAATATAGTGGCCTGAAGGGCGATCAAGTGAAGCGGCTTAAAGAGCTTGTAGCGGACAACAATCTTCTATGCAGAGCCGTCTCAGATCTAACGACCGAGAAGCTGATTATGAAAGAGGCCGCTGAGGGAATGTTCTAAGCCCTTCACATTGCCGCGCCTTCGTGGAGCATTTGATTGCCAAACACAGCGTGTCCGAGCGGCTCGCTTGACGGCTCCGAAGATAGGGCACCCACTATCTGCTTGTCCAACTAGCATGATGTTCCGCAGCTCCCCCCATTGAATCAGATTCACGAAATCCGTGATATAAGTGTCAACTCTAATGTCTCTGCTCATGAGATGGGAGCGATCGCCAAGCCCCGTGATCGCTGACATGAACACCAGATGACCTTTCACCCTCAGCAGCGCGGCGACGTATTTCTAGATATAGCCTTCCCCATAGGTGCCATGAACGAGAACGAAGTTCATCTTTGAATTGGTCTGGGCGCCGGATTGGCCATGGGAAACAGATAAAAGACCAGCAGCGGCGCCTGCTGCTGCAATCGACGCCAGCGAGCTACATCGCTGAATATAATGCTTTTCAATTTTCTTATCGAACATTCCACTCTTTTCAACTGATTAATGAGCCGCACCGGCTATGCGCGCTTGATTTGCCGCCTTAGATACGACGAACCTCTGCGACCACGTCCAGAGGCGCTTCATGATCCCTCCTGACGATTTCACGCAGCTCATCGCCGCTCACATATTGAATCTCAAGTTTACGTCTCTCCGCCTCCGTCAGAAAATCCATATCCCTGAGACTGGCGGCGAAAGCGGCCTGAAGAGCTCTGAGCCGCTCGGCGGGAAGACCCGGCGGCGTGATGAAGGGCTGCCCGCCAACCTGCGGCGCGAAGAGAAGTTCTGCGATGGCGCGGTTTCGCTCATTATCGATGAAATCGGAGATGAGAGTCACGTCAGGTAAATCAAGGTACTTGCGAAACGCCATTTGCGCGATCAAGCGAATATTTTTGTTCTCAATCCACGCTGCTTTCGTAACTTTGAGTGTTGACCAGAAAATCGTTGGATAGCCTTCGGCCTCACCCCGCTCAATCGCCAAAAGTGACTGGCTCGCGCCCGCATAACCTACGATCAGTTTGATGCGGACACCGGTGAGATCGTTCATAGCGCGGGCGTGTTGCGAACTAGTGGAGCCAGTCACGCCAGCCACGAGAGTTTCGCGCTTGCGCAGATCGTCAAGACTCCTCGTCGGCGACGAGCTCCAGACGAAGGAGAGCGATACCTCGCTATTCGCGGAGCCAATATATCCAAGCTCCATAGAATTGAACTTGACGGACTCCGGCGTAAAAAATGGCTGGAAAGGCAAGGTGTTTTGAACTTGCGCGATAGCAGCGCCATCCTTTCGCGCGACATCGGTCAGGTAGTTGGTTGCAACAATGTCCCCAGCCCCAATCATCTGTTTGGGAATGAAACGAGGATTTCCCGGCAGGTGCTTCTAAAGAAAAGGTGCGATCAGCCGCGCATAAAGATCGCATCCGCCCTCTGCCTCCCACGCGATGATCAGATCGACGGATTTTCCTTTATAGAAATCCTCCAATTCGCTGGCCTGAGCGAAAGAGGCGAAGGCAGAACCCAACAGAGCGAACATTGAGCCGAACGCCATTAGGCAGCTCCTGCGGAACGCCGCAAACGAGCCGCTAAGCCGCTAAGCCGCTAAGCCGCTGCGCTTTTCCATTGGCGCTGAGAACGCAAATCTGTTTTGCGCAAGGGGCCAGCTTGGTCATGACATCCGCCCTACTGGTCCAGCGCTCTTGAGAAAACTGGTTCCAGGGGCGCATACGACCATGTTGTATTGGGCGTGACAAGAAGCGCGCCGCACCCGCACGCCATCAATCAGCCTGGAGACTGACAAGCAGTGTCAAGAAAGCCGCGCCCTATCTCACAAGCCATTACTTTTAAGAAAAGCGAGCGCCGCTGCGTCAAAAGCGGCGGGGTCCTCCAGAAAGCAGCAATGCCCGGCCCCATTCACGATGTAATGAGAGGCGTTTGGCATAAGCGATGCTGTGCGCTCTCCCGCGGCGCGAGCACCGTCAAACTCTCCGTTTACCACTAACGTTGGCGTGTTGCAGCGGGGCAGATCCGCAAGCAGGTTAGAGCCTTGAAGGGCCTCAAAGACGCGCTTGATACAAACCGCATCCAAGTCAGCCCCGCGCTCCACGAAACCCTTAAGGAGGTAGTGACCCATTAAACTGTCAGCCCATACCCGCGAGACGCCGTGGCGGAGGTGGCCCATATGAAAATCCGCTAAGCGCCCCTGTGCAGAATGTGACGCATAATCAGCGATGCGTTGTGAAAAGTCCTGCGCACCACTGTTGCCACCAATAGCAATGACCGCCGGAAACACAGCCGGCGTCTCACAGGCGAGCGTCAAAGCAATTTTCGATCCGATGCTACATCCCATCAAAATAGGTGGCTGGGTAATGCCGGTGTCTGCAAGCACCCCCAAGGCGTCTTGCCCCATATCCCGCAATGAGAAAGGTTCTCGCGGCTTAGCCGAACGCCCCCACCCACGCAAATCTAGAGCTATGGTTGTGTAATGCTGAGAAAATCGCGCGACCTGATAAAGCCAGAGTCGATGATCAAATGGTAGGGCGTGCAGCATCAGAATTGGTAGGCCAGCTCCTGCTCGCTCATAATAAATTTCGACTCCATTGGCGCGGCTAATCGGCATATCAGCACCTGCTCTCCATAGCGACGATAGGGACTGGCTCAAAGGCTTATTTAGCGTATATGCTCCACCCAAGAATGCAAAAACCAAGAGGATTTGGAAGCGCTATGGCATACGTAAAAATCATTCCCCGCGCGCGTATCGGCTTCATCATTCCGTCGTCGAATCGCATGGTGGAGCCGCAAGTGCAACGATGGATGCCAGTCGGTATCATTCCTCACTTTACACGCATCGGAATGACCAACCGACACAAAGCGCCCCTCGACAAGCTTCTTCCGAGGATTCTGGAGGCGACAAGCCTGCTCGCCGACTCAAAATGCGACGTGATCGTCCTGCAATGCACCGGCACCTCAATGTCGGGCGGAGTCGATATGGAGAGACACGTTATCGCCGAGATGTCTCAAACATGCGGACGACCAGCGGTAAGCGCCGCCTCCTCACTCACAGCCGCTTTCGAAGCGCTGTCAGCACGCCGCCTAGTATTCCTGTCAGAGACAAAACAGGCGGGACATGACAAGAAGATCGCCTATCTGAAAGAATCTGGCTATAAGATTGTAGCAGACAAGGCGATAGGGCTTGAAGGCTCAGACGAGTATTGCACCACGCCGCCACAACTTTGGTTCGATGAGGCGATAGCGCTACGAAACGACAAGGCCGACGCTTATTTCATAAGTTGCGCCAACATTCACGCCATAGACGTGATCGCGAGTCTTGAAGAACGACTACATCGTCCTGTTGTGACGACAAACCAAGCCGCTATTTGGCGATCTTTGCGATCGGCAGGACTATCCGACGATATTCCCGGGCTTGGAGCGCTTATGAAACTGCCCGCCCCAGGCTGACCGTTCACTTGCTCAAATCCTGCGCGCGCCTGATCAACGGCTCCGGCATTGTGTAAACCTGCCGAATCATCGCCTCAATCTGCTCGCCCGGAACAGGATCCAATTCCAGTCGCGCCTTTTCTGCGTCGATAAGAAAAACCGCATCTTTCAAAGTCGCATCAAAGGCTCGACGCATAACTTGAACGAGCTGCTTCGGCGTGCCCGGAGGCATGAAAAAAGGTCGACCCGTCTCTTCCGGGAAAGCAAGCACAGTCAACGCCTGCCTATCATCTGCATCCTTTACGAGACTAGAAAGTAAGGGTACATGGCTGAGGCCCTCCTGCGGCTCGGCGCCCGTCTGGATCAGGATGTTGATGCGCTTGTTTTGTATCCATTCTGGACTTGAAGCTTTTAACGTCGAAAGAGATAGGCCACAAATTCCTTCAACCTCCCCGCGCTCAACGGCTAGTCGAGATTCTGATGTCGAATAGCCAGAAATCACCCTGAACTTTGTGCCAAGCAAGGCATTCAACTGCTTGGGCATAAGCGCTGAATTACCCGTCGCACCAGTCGCGGCTACAACGACTTCACGCTCGCGCGCCTTCTCGATCGTCTTGATCGGACTCGTATGCCAGGTGGCGCACGTCTGCTGTTGCTTCCCCATGCTGCCAATCCACTCCAGCTCACGGGGGTCGTATTTGGCCGCGGCGTTGCCAAACAAAGGCTCTAATAGAAGCGTATTGTAGGTGATGGAGATCACCGATCCATCCTTCGGCGCGACGCTGGCGGTCCAATTAGTACCCACCATGCCGCTGGCACCGGGCATGTTCTGGTTCACGAAAACAGGGTTGCCAGGGATAAACTTTTCAAGATGCTTTACGAGAATACGAGCATAACTATCGTAGCCGCCGCCGACCCCGGCTGGAATGATCATGCGTATTTGCTTGTGCGGATAGATCTCAGCTGGTTGGGAGTACGCAGCCCCCTGTCCCGGTAAAAGAATGATCGCGGCTCCAATCAGGGCGTGCCACGCAACCCTCACGATGAATGATGAATGGACGTTTAAGGAAACAAATGTGATAATTCGCATTTTGCAACCCCCCGCTGAACATCATCCCTGTCAAATCATCTTTGTCGTTCCATCAGGCAGCATCCGCCCCTTGAACGTGACATAGCCCCCGTCAATCAGCAGGTCGGTGCCCGTAACAAAGGAGGCGTCACTGGAAGCCAAGAACGCTGCGCCAGCTGCAATCTCCTCTGGCTCGCCCGGTCGGTTCAGGAGATGACGAGGACCATTTAGTCGCCGCGCATTATCTTTCCCGCCAACCCGCCGACTTGAACGCTCAGTCAGAATGACGCCAGGCGAAATGGAATTAACACGAATATTGTCCGGAGCATGATCTTGCGCGAGAATTTTTGTCAGAAAGATCATGGCGGCTTTTGTTGTGCAGTAAGGTGAGCGGTTTTGAATTCCGATATGACCAAGCTGGGATGCGATATTGATAATGGATCCCCCGCCGGCCCTGCGTAATTCGGGGACGCCATGCTTGCACATCAGGAACACGCTTGTGAGATTGACGCTGAAAGCCACATTCCATTGTTCGAGAGACAGCGTCTCGACAGTTCCATCCGGCGTCGATGTGGCAGCCACATTCACGAGGGTCGTAAGCTTGCCGAATCTCGCTACTGCCGTTGCGATGCTCGCTTCGCAACTCTCCGTTGAAGCGACGTCTAGATGCGTGGCCGCCGCGCGGCCGCCCGCAGAGATCAGCCTGTCGCGGGTTGCCTCAGCCTTTTCAGACCGTAGGTCTCCGAGCACTACGGAAGCTCCCTCTTGGACCATCCGCGTGGCTATCGCAGAACCGATTTCTCCGCCGCCCCCCGTAATGAGGGCCACATGCCCATCGAGTCTTGGCATCCGTTTTTGCCTCATATCATTAATTTTATTATGCGTTTCAAAAAGCTGACATAAGTTCAAGCCTTTGGCAAATGAGCTCCTGAACGCGAAGAGCTTGACAGCGCCCATCGTCGCATGTGTCATGTCTGTCGAAATAGAAAAAGCGGGAGGAAGCCGCCATGTTTGAGGCGCGCGCGCGCATCGGTTATTCGTCAGTTGCGTACGTAACGGAACTGCTTCCTCGCTATTTTTATAGAATTGTCCCAGACGGAGTTCTACTGTCTTTACTGACTCTGCAGATCACCGATCACACTCAGGATCAGCTCGAAACGCTTCATGAGCAAGGCCTCAGGGCTGTGAAGTCCTTCGCAGAGGCCGGAGCTGACGTCATTATCATGGGCGGGGCACCTACAAATATAGCTCACGGCCGACAAAATCTCGAAAATGCGCTCGCTGAATTAACACAGAGATACGGCGTGCCAGTCAGTTCGAGCTCAATGGCCCAAAAGCGCGCGCTGCGCGCAGTTGGCGCGCGCAAGGTCGGAACGATCAATCCAGCTGTCCCCCGCAAGATTGGAGACTCGGCGAGCGGATCGCTCGACGACGGCATGAAGCTTTTAGGGCGGAGGCATGCCCATGCGCGACTGCAGTATTACAACAGGATTCCAGCCAGCACTGCACTGGAGCTTGGACGCGATCTGATGAAGGAGCATCCAGACATAGACACGCTGATTTTCGGCTGCCCCCACTGGGCGACCATTGAAGCCATCGAGCCCTTAGAGCAAGAGTTCGGCGTCTCGGTCGTAACCGCTCTCCAGGCCATCATTTGGGAAGGTTTGCGGCTCAGCGGGATTAATGACAAGGTGGGGGGTTACGGATGCTTATTCCGGGAGCACTAGATCTCGCATCATCCATGAGCATGCGCCAAACTTTTTTATGAAGCATCGCTCACAATAATACCGACCGATGAAATCGAGCACATGGCGATTGAAGAGATGTGGGGCCTCCCATTAAAGCGCGTCACTAATCACATCTTCATTCCGTGAAAGGCGCACAGAATGTATGTGTAGTAGTGGCGGCGATGGCCAAAAATCCGCATCCTCAGCAATCAATAGAGTAGTTATACGCAGAGTCTCAAGTAGCGCCCGTGTAATCTCAGATACAGGCTCTCGACCGGTGCGCTAAGTGCTTTATGTTCAAGCGCTAACGAAGCGGCAACGCCCTCAGTACAAGCCGCGCGATAAGACGGACCAATATCACGGAAGTCAGGCGGCATTTCATAGAAACCGGTTGGCCACAAATTTTCGCTCAACGCGAGATATTACGGTTCCCAAACACCGTCCAAACTGGGCGAATGTGTGATCAAACGTAGGCGCTCGGGATAGACGAGCGCTCAGACAACTATGGTCACCCCACAAGCCTCTTGGGAGATTGCATGAAAAAAGCCAATGCCCAAATTCTCAATTAATTCATGTAAATCAATCGAAACGCTTAGACTGGACTTATCGACAGATGGAGAACCAAAATAGCTACTGCGCGGATATCCAATAATGCGGTGGCTCGCGGCCGCAAAAATTGGCTACTGATAAAGCCAAACCATCGCGCAACTTGGATCCAGTTCGCTCCTTAAGACGATCGCCCCCGACTAACGATTTCAGGATTGGCAAAATTTATCAAAATGTTGTTTAGACTAAAAGCCTAATTTAATCTCGTTCACCCTTAATGACGAGCCTTGAGCCCCTCTTGCGCGCGCAAGCCTGCGGGATAGACTGTGATTAACGAAAAAGGGGGGGAGGCAACATGTTCACGAGCTGGCGGGGCGTCATCGGCATCATTCATCCCACGCTGCGGCCCGGATCGAACGAAGAATTGATCCGAATGCTGCCGGAGGGGATCGGCGTTCTCTCCCTGCATGTGAACATCACGCGCGGCACGCCCGACGAATTCAAGCAGATGAAGACCGCCTATGAGAAAGAGCTTGATCTGCTCAAGGAGGCGGGCTGCGACGTGATCCATCCGTCAGGCGCACCGCCCTTCATGGTGCACGGACGCAAAGGCGAGGCTCAGCTCATCAAGCAATGGGAGAAGCGCTATGGCGTGCAGATGTTCACGTCGGGACAAAACCACGTCAACGCGCTGAAGGCGCTTGGCGTGAAGTCCATCGTCGGCGCGACCTATTTTCCTGAGAAGACCAACCAGATCTTCGCGCAATATTTCAAAGACGCGGGCTTCAACGTGAAGGCCATGGCGGGCGTGGACGTAGCGTTCAACAAAGTGCAGGAGCTGTCCGGCGAGGCCGTCTATGCGCACATCAAGAAGGCCTTTCTGAAGGCGAAGGGCGCCGACGCGATCTATATGCTGGGCTCGGGCTGGCGCACGCTGCACATCATCGAGCTTCTTGAGCAGGATCTCGGCGTGCCCGTCATCCACCCGGTGCCCGCGCGCGTGTGGGAATTCCAGAAACGCCTCCACGTCAATGAGAAGATCGAAGGTTTCGGTCATCTAGTTCGGGAGATGCCGAACTATTCATTCTAGCGCTTGCGCCCGCCGCGGGCGCCCACGGGAGGAACGCATGGCGTCACGTTCGCACATCCTCGCAGGCGCCGCTGTGGCGGCCGCCTTCTGCTTCTCCCCGCCGCAGGCCAGCGCGCAAGAGCCCTTCGCCGGCAAGACGATCCGCCTTTCCGTCGGCACGTCGCCGGGCGGCGTGAACGACATTTCCGCGCGACTGATAGCGCGCCACATGGGCCGCCACATTCCCGGCGCCCCGTCGTTCAACGTACAGAACATGCCCGGCGCCGGCGGTATCGTTGGGGCCAACCGGCTCGCCAACAGCGTAGAGCGCAACGGAACGGAGATCGCCATTCTCGAACGGGGCGTCGCGCAATTCGCCATCGCCGGCGATAAGAACGCGAAGTTCGATCCACTGAAGCTCACATGGCTCGGCTCGCTCTCGTCCTACGCCGACGACGCCTATATGCTGCTTGTCATGGCGAAACATCCCGCCAGAACAGCCGAGGACCTGCGCAAGCCCGGCGTGAAGGCGGTGATGGGCGCCAACCGCGCGGGCTCCACCAATGTGATCTTCGCCGTTCTCGCTAAGCAGGCGCTGGGCCTGAACGTGGACACGATCACGGGCTATGGCGGCGCCGCCAAGATCGCGCTGGCCATGCAATCGGGCGAGGTGGACGGGCAGGTGATCGGCCTTTCAGCCTTTCAGGCGGGGCAAAAGGCGATGTGGGACGACAAGCAGGTTCGCCCGCTCGTGGTCTTCGGACGCGGCGCGCGCCACCCCCTGATGCCGGACACGCCCACGGGTCGCGAACTCGCGAGAGACGACGAAGCCCGCAAACTGCTCGAATTCGCGGAACTGCCCTTCTTCATGGCGCTGCCATTCGCGGGCCCGCCGCTGATGGCGCCGATGAACGCGGCGATCCTGCGCAAAGCGTTTCTGGCCACGGCGCAGGATCCTGCGATGCTGGCGGAAGCGGAAAAGCTGTCGCTGGAGATCAGTCCAATCGACCATGCGCGCATCGAAGACTTGCTGCGCAGCGCGGCGGCGACGCCCGCCTTGGTGCTGCGCCAATTCAATTCGTTGATGACAGACGCTTTCTAAAACTCTAGCCTTTTTTATAAATAAAATGCGTTAGTCGATCTTTCTGGACTTTTTTTATTTCCACGGTTTTTATATGCAGACCGCAAGCGCACGCAACAGCGTACAAAACTCAACGGTTATGCTTATCTGTACGTTTTCCCTAGGTAAAAGTGGAAAAGATGCTTACGAGTTTCTTAGCTTATTCTTTCAGTCAGGCACCGCCTTCGACAGAATACTTATTATGAATTTCTCAAAAGCGATTTCGTCCTCCAAGAATTTTATATATCCCTCATCCTTTGAGCTGCGGATCTCTTGCTCGTATGTTTCTATGGCTTCACGCCCCGCGATCTTTCGATCTTTTATTTTATCCCATCTGACCTTCTCTTCGGGCGTGAACGGCCCTGTGATCAAGACCTGACCGGTTGAAAAATCGATCTTGATGTGGTCGGGGTGAGGTATGGGGTCTGGGGGCGTTATTCCCATGAGCTTGCAGCGTTTGATCTCGTCCTCCCAGCCGACTTTGTAGTCGATCATCGTTTTAAGAAACTCATCATAGACCTTCTTGTCTTTGGCCTCCTTCTTGGAGACCAGTTCCGTGAATGTTTTCTGAGCACGGAGATCTCCCCGCGCCGCGTTGACCGCCATGGAGCGCACAATGGCCTGCGCCATTGGGATACGGACCTGTTTCGCCCCGTCCTTCAACTTTATTGGCCTGTATGCCTCTTGCATAATGATGTCCCCAAGCCGCTCTTCGTTCATGGCCGGCGGCTGGTTCTTCGAGCCCTTGGGACGCCCCTTTGGATTGCCAGACTTGCCCTTGACGAAGCGGGTCGCCTCAGGCGGCTTGCAATAGCCGACCTCATAGGAGCGGCCTGGCATGTTGTTCTTCAGCTTCTTTGTTTTCTTGGGGAGGTCGTCGTCGGTCATTGTCCGGCCTCCTCGATCTTGGAGACTGGCCCTATATTTTCCACGAACTCCGCGTCTTCATGCGCGAACGCCTCGAAGCGTGCGATGATCCGGTCGCAATAGAGCGGATCGAACTCACACAGATAGGCGCGACGCCCTGTTTTATGGGCGGCGATCAGGGTGGAGCCAGATCCGCCAAAGAGATCGAGAACGATGTCTCCCCGGCCCGAGACATCCTTGATCGCGTCCGCGATCATCTGGACTGGCTTCACAGTCGGATGAAGGGCAAGCTCTTCGAGACGCCCCGCCTTGAATGAGTTCGCCCCGGCGTATTCCCAGACATTGGTCCGGTAGCGGCCGTGCTGGCCTAATTCAAAGTTATTGAGGTGGGGCGCCGTGCCCTTTTTGTAGACGAAGATCAGCTCATGCTGGGAACGGTAGAACGTCCCCATGCCCCCATTGCTTTTGACCCAGACATTGAGGTTCTTGAGCTCGTTATAGTGTTCCTGGGCCGCCTCCAGGACCTCGCCCATATGCCGCCAGTCCATACAGATGAAATGAATGGAGCCGTCGTGGCTGAAGACCGCAAGGTTGGCGCACGAGGACTTTAAGAAGTCCACGAACTCCGCCCGCGTCATCTCACCTGACGCCATGGCGAATTCGCCGTGTTTGACCTTGCCCAGGCCACCCACATTGCCCTGGATGGGGACATTGTAGGGTGGATCGGTGAAGACCATGCGGGCAAGCTGGCCGTCCATGAGCGCGGCGACGACTTCCCGGTCGCGCGCATCGCCACAGATGAGCCGGTGGGGGCCGAGCTGATAAATGTCGCCCGGCTTACACCGGCGCCGGACCTGGGCTGGATCCGGTAAGAGGTCGTCGCTGGGGTTCCCAGGCTTCTCGGGCTTGTGGTTCGCAATGAGCCCGTCGATTTCAGGGATCGAGAAACCGGTCACCGTGAGATCGAACCCAGGATCGAGGCCCATGACGGCCTCTAACTCCTCAGCCAGCAGATCCTCGTCCCAGCCCGCTTTCTGGGCGAGCTGGTTATCGGCGATCACATAGGCGCGCTTTTGCGCCTCGCTCATATGGGTGACGCGGACGCAGGGGACAGATTGAAGGCCCGCCAGTTTAGCCGCCTCTAAACGTCCGTGGCCGGCTAGGATCCGATTGTCCTCGTCGATCAACGCAGGGACCGTGAAGCCGAACTTCTCAATGCTTCGCGCAATTTGACGAAGTTGCTGGCGACTGTGGGTCCGGGGATTTTTGGGAGACGGCTTGAGGTTCGCGACCGGAACGAGTTCCAGGATCGGCGCGAGCTGAGCTTGCGCCGCGAACAACTGATGATCGATCTTTGAAGCTGAGTTCGGGGTCTGCGCGAGTTTACGGTTCCTAGGCATGGGCGCCTCCAAGCTTGAACCTTCGTGCAGCGCGCACGTCGGTTCAGGTTTCGGATGCTGCCCAAGCCCACACCGGGGGGCCGGCCGCTAGGTTTACTCGTTCCCACGATGCAGCGCGCTTCGTGGGGAGACGCCGAGCCTCTCAAACTTTCGACGATTCGTAATTTAAGCCTGTGAGGCTGAACGTCAAGTTTCCTCCTGATCTGAGCGCCTGGCAAACAGTTGAGATCACGAAGGAAACCCTCCGCCCCACCCCCAAAAGCGCGCCCTTCGAGACGCGGCCGCTCATTTACAAAAAACCCTGAAACGGACCCCAAAATCCCAGCGAACAGGAGAAAATTCCCTGTTCTGAAGTCTGGTCAGATAACAAGAAACGCCAGTCTTGAGCGGGAAAGTAGCAAATAGGACCTGAGTTCTCCGTGCCGGTTTTCAGGAATTTCCCTGTAAATTCCCTGTATTCCAAAAATGCAGAGACCGGTTCGCCCTGACTGCGCCCTCCGCCAGCCGCTCTTAAACTCCGCTCATCCCGATCATCGCCACGTCTGACTGACGCGCCGCGCGGGTCTGCGCGCTCAGGCCCATCCTTCAGTTTAGAGCCGGCCTGTTGACAGAAATGTTATAATATAACATTACAGCCTCAAAATGGGGGCTGGCGATGATGAAACCGATGTTTGCGTCCGGATGGGCGGCTCTGTGCGCCCTTGCAATGGCTCCTGCTCCGCAGGCTGTCGCGCAGGCGCTGGCGGAGCCGCCTGCGCAAGCGCGGACGGCGCGCAACGCGGACGCGGAAAAGGCGACCAGCGAGCGTGCGGCCGGCTCTCACCGCCACAGCCACGGACATAGCCATGGGCATGGGCATGGGCATGGGCACGGGCACGGGCATGGGCACGGGAACGCGCAGGCGCACGGACCCGCGCAAAGCCACGCAAGCGCGCACGGGCGCGAGCCCGCGGCGGAACATGACCACGGCGTGGAGAGCGAAATCATTTTCGGATTCACGCTGGGGTCAGATACTCACCCCTCGGGCGAGAACAAGGTCGCCCTTGAGACGGTGGCGCGGACCGGCAAGCGCAGCGCGGCTTATCTCGCGGTGGGGCAGAAGCTCGAATTCGCGCGCGCGTTCACGAACGACCTGTCCATGTCCTTCGCGGTTCTCGGCGATCACCACAGGATCAGGGCGCGCAAGGGCTATAAGGAGGAAGTGGAGCCTGTCGGCGCGCGCTATGTGTTCAACGGCTTCGGCGGCGAATTGCGGCATCGGTTTTTGAATCGCTCGACATCGCCTTTCGGCTTCACCCTGCATATCGAGCCGGTCGTCGCCTTGTCCAACGAGGCGTCGGGCTTGCGCGGACGCAAATACGGCTCCGAAAACAAACTGATCTTTGATCGCGAAATCGTTAAAGACGCCCTGTTCGTCGCCTTCAACCTCACGCATGAAATCGAAGCGATGAAGGAAACCGGCGCCGCCGCATGGGAGCGCGGCTCAGTGGTGGGCGCTTCGCTTGCAGGCAGCTGGCAGGCGCGGGACGGCGTGTTTCTGGGCGCCGAGACGCGCTATTTGCGCGCCTATGACGGCCTGGCGCTGGCGAGCTACAGAGGCGATGCGGTCTATATCGGCCCCACGCTGACTTTGAAAAAAGGCGGCGCCTTCGCAAACTTCGCCTACAGCGGCCTTGTCGGCGGCAAGGAGAAGGGCGCTCGCAGCGGGCTCGATCTCGCCAATTTCGAACGCCACCAGATCCGCATCAAAGCGGGCTTCCATTTCTGACGTCCCGCCACGCCCGCCGCCGCAAAAATAGACAGGCGGGCGAGACAACCCTTTTGACGATGCAAAAATGGGACTATCCTGCCGCCAAAGGCTCGGGGCTTAACCCCGGCCGCGGGAGGAAACCTATGGCCACCCCATCCGCACATCGAAACACTGCGCGTGCCGCGCCTAAGGCTGGCTGCGGGGGCGGTTGGCGTGCGCGGTCAGCCTGCTTCTCGCGCCCATGCGCGCAGGCCTCCCCGAACCCCCGCTAAACTGAAATCAGCAGACCAGCCGACGCACGAACCACCAAGCCCATGGGACAAGGAAAGACGAAATGAGTTCTGGCCGCTACGACATGTACAACAAGAACAAGTTCAAGATCGGCCTGTTCGGCGCGAATTGCTCTTCGGGGCGCGCCATCGTGAAGAACCTGCCCGAACGCTGGCGGGCGGACTGGGACAGCTGCTCGGAAATGGCGCGCCTCGCCGACGAAGGCGGCGTGGATTTCATTCTCCCCATCGGTCGGTGGAGGGGCTATGGCGGCGAGTCGAATTTTCAGGGCTCCACCTACGAGACGATCACCTGGGCGACGGGCCTTCTGGCGCAGACAAAGCGCGTTACGATCTTCGGCACGGTTCACGCGCCGATCTTCAATCCGCTCGTCGCTGCGAAAATGATGATGACCGCCGACCATATCGGCCACGGCCGCTTCGGCCTCAACATCGTCGTGGGATGGAACGAACCCGAATTCCAGATGATGGGTCATAACCAGCGCGAGCACGACGCGCGCTATGACTACGCTGACGAGTGGATCAGCGCGATGAAGCGCATGTGGACCGACGGCGAGCCTTTCGATTTCGACGGCGATTTTCTCCACCTCAAGAATGTGGTGAGCGAGCCTAAGATGACGCACAGGGAGCCGCCGCTCCTGATCAACGCAGGCTCTTCCGACGCCGGCAAAAACTTTTCGCTGCGCCATTGCCATGGCTTTTTCACGAATTTCGTGCGCCGCGATCCGCAGAACACGATCGACTTCGTGCAGAACTTCAAAAACGAGGCGCGCGCCATCGGACGCGAGATCAACGTGTTCACGCAGGGCCACGTCGTCTGCCGCCCCACGCGGCAGGAGGCGGAGGACTATTACCGCTACTTCACCACGGAAGGCGCGGACTTCGACGCCATCGACACGATTCTGCGGCTCAAAAACATCACGCCTGAGAACACGCCCAATTATCAGGAGATGCGCCGGGCCGTGCCTTACAGGAACATCGGCTATCCCATCGTCGGCTCGCCCGACGACGTGGCCGAGAAGCTGGCGGAGATCCACAACATCGGGATTTCCGGCATCGCTTTCTCGCTCGTGAATTACGTCAAGGAGCTGCCGCTCGTGACGCAGGAAGTACTGCCGCGCCTCCAGAAAATGGGCCTGCGCGCATAATCGCAGCGCAGGGGCCTTTCCCTGTGACGCTTGAAGCCGGGGCGGCCGCGGCCTAACTAGGGCTGCGGCGGCGCTAGGGCCGCCGTTTCTGGAAGCCCATGTCCAGCCTCGACGCGCTCTTCTCGCCTGCAATCCTGTTCTTCGCGCTAGGGGCCTTCGCCGCCTTCGCGCGCTCCGACCTCACCGTGCCGGAAGCGATGGCCAAGGGCCTGTCGCTCTATCTCATGGCT
>Ga0315899_10002026_pt1 | contig 22724 bp, 15 predicted proteins | sample LakEriMetagenome_2_FD_203518 | JGI IMG/M metagenome (GOLD analysis project Ga0315899, IMG submission 203518) | Freshwater fungal communities from buoy surface, Lake Erie, Ohio, United States - Buoy 4 MA112 | ecosystem: Environmental > Aquatic > Freshwater > Lake | place: USA: Lake Erie, Ohio... | reverse complement strand
ATCGTCGTAGATAACGGACCAGATCGTATTGATGGTGCTGGAACCAACATCACCGAACGAGGCTATATCCGAACTGAAGCCGCGCCGGGAACAACATCGCAACGAGTCGCCGTAACAGAAGCGACTCAAGTAGTGGGCAACACAACCCTCAACTTGATCCAAGACGGTGATTTGATCAATGTCAGGACAACAGGGGGTACATTGGTCAGTTTCGAGATGAACAGCGGACCTGAGCTTGCTCTACAATTCGATCCGACAGTTCCAGGCCGCGCGCTTTTGAATGGCGACGAATTCTCCATCGATGGTCAAGTCTACAGGATTTCGACTGCAACGGTCCCTCCTGTGGTACCTGGCGTACGAATTGTTTCGTACAACGCCAGCATGACCAATGAGCAGTTCGTAGAATCGCTCCGAAACTCCATTGCCCCAACCATTCAAGTTGGATTCGACGGAAACCGAGTTAACTTCGGCGGAGCAACAACTGGATCGTTTGGAACCCTGATATCAAGAAACGTAGCGAGAGATCTAGGTTCCAACGGGACCGTTGGCGCAGGTCGAATTGCTGTTAACTTCTTGGCTCAAGACACCGCCGAGACCATCGCGGTAAGAATTGCACAAGCGGCGAACACCGCAGGCTTCGCTGGACTTTCCGCTTCAGTGAACGGTAACATTGTCCAGTTCGTAGGTGCAAACATCGCTTCCTCGACCGGAAGTGCACGGACAGTTGGCATTGCTCCTGGCGGCTTGGTAACAGGTATCGCTCAAGTAGGTGGGGCATTGTTTGCCGTGAGCAACCAAGGTGGCTTGTATCGAGTATCACCTCAGGCCTTGAACTCGGTCAGCAACAACAACATTGCGACCTATGTTGAGGGCAGCTATAGCTTCCTAGGTGTGAACTTTACAGGTTTGACCTCTGGACCAAGAAACGTAGCGGGCGGTATCTATGACAATATCCTCTTCGCTACAGACGCTGCAGGAACCATTTTTGCATTCGACATAAACGGGACGCCTCAGCCTGTTTTCGCGGGCGGAGCGACCTCTGTTTCGACTGGTATCGCCGGTTTGACAGGAATCTCGTTCTCCAATCTCGATTACAACCTGTGGCACGTTACCTCTCAACGGGGTAATGACACGGTAACAGCCAACGGCGCCCCTGCTCACGGCGTGGCTCCATCTCCAGATGGTAGTGACGGTGGTACAGTAGGCGGACAAAGCTGGTATTTCGGTTTCGAGAATACTGGAGCAAACAGCAATCAACGATTGTTGCCTTGGCAGGATCCGCTCGGTCAACCTCGCGCCCTAACGGCACCACTACAAAACACCTACAACTTCCCCGGTGGAGCAAAAGGTGTTTTAGAGTCGCAAACCTTCTCAATGGAAGGCTTGGCATTCAACGATAAGCCTACGCTTTATTTCAATTACTTCCTAAGCACGGAAGATGCAAATGGCGATCCAATGCGTGATTCATTCCGGGTATACGGGATGGGAGACGATGGCGGATGGGAATTGCTTGTAACCAACAACGATTCACTCGAGGGTGGCGTTGAGCGAGCAGTTGACAATCTTCCTGGCGGCGCTGCCGGCACATCTGCTGTCGCCTGGCGACAAGCCAGAGTCGACCTTGGTCAGTTCGCTGGTTATCGAAACGTAAGGTTACGGTTCGAATTTAGCACTGCTGGCGGCATGGGATATGGATTCTTTGGTGGCAAGGGATCTGAGCTTCGCGCTCTATCAGGCCGCGAACTGACAGATGGCCAATCCTTTAACGTCGGTGGTCGACGATTTGAATTGGAAATGGGTCCAACCCTAACAATTCCAAGCGGAGCCACGATCACTAACCTCGAAACGTTGTCAGTTTTGGGTTCGACATTCGTATTGTGGAACGGCACCGGAACAACGCCAGTTGGAAATGTCATTCGTTACGATGTAACAGACACTCCATCTCAAGTAGCTCAAAAGATGTTTAATGTTTTGAGCACTGCAACCTTTACACGACCTAGTGTTAATATCGGATTGAATGATCCTGCAGGTGGCTCCGATACGCTCGATCGCGCACTATCGGTTGGTATCACAGGAGTAGGATCGATATACACCGGGATTGGAGCAATCGGCGACAACCTGAATTTGGCGGCGACCCCCGATCGTGATATCGATCTCGTGAGAACAAATCTCCAAGCAGGTTCTGTAGTTACGGTTCGAGCGAGTGCCACATCAGTCACTCCTCCTTCGCCGCTAGACCCTTACGTAAGAATTTTTGATAGCATCGGTCGCGAAATATCCGCCAACAACGATTTTGGTGGTAGTCGTGATGCCCAGATTACCTTTACTGTGCCCGCTGATGGCGTGTACTTTATCGGAGTCTCGGGATCGACCAATGCAAACTACAATCCTAACGTAGCCGGCAGCGGTACCGCTGGCGGTTCACAAGGACAGTATGAGCTGACTGTTGACGTCGCTCCTCGATTGAACATCTCTGTCGTGGATAACAAGATTCAGCTAGATGGCGCGAACAGCGTGGTTGTACCAGCGGGATCGTCATTGCGACTCACTGGCGCAAATGGATTGAATGATCCGACGGCTGTACCTGTGTACATCACACAAACCATGACTGCAGACCAAGTCGCCGCGAGTATTCGAACGGCCATGGTTCCCGCACTTGCTGGTAGCACTAGCTATGAAGTTTTTGCTCGTCGTGGTGCGTTTATCGATATGACCGGTGTCACGGTCAGCGACCCCGGACCATTCAGTGTTGCCGGTCTCAGAGCAGAAGACCTTGTTTCTGGTTTCGATGCTAGCAACCCTGCATTGCGATCCATGAACAACGGCTTTGAGGGGTTATACATTGACGACTTTATCATCTCTGTTGCTGAACGAGGTGAGCAAGTAGCGAATGCTCCGCAAGATACGACGTTTACATCAGGCGGATCGGGCGGAATCGTCACAGGCACCTACCAATTGGAAATTCGTGGCGGTGCGGAATACGGATCGCCAAGATTTGGTTCCGGTATAGATCTCGTACGAGCATTTGCCCCGAACGAAGTGCAATCGAACTCGCAAGTTGTTCGATTTAACTCAGCAGCCAATATTTCTGATGGTCAAATCATTCGATTGACCGACGGAACAAATGTTGTCCGCTTTGAGTTTGAAGATGCTTCGCAATCATCCTCGGCTCCAAGCTTTGGAATACAACCCGGTAATATCCGGGTACCATTCAATCCTTTGATTGGCGAAACAGCCGAAGTTATCGCTGCAAGAATTAGAGATCTAATCAATTCTCCAACAGTTCAATCGTTGATTCGTGGCGGTGCGATCTCCGCTGATGGAACAACGGTTGGAGCAAACGGAACTGATGTCATTCTTGTGGGTACTCTCACTATGACTCTTCCAACCAACGTTGGCACTATCGTTAGCTCTGCAACATCGCGAGGTGACAAGAATACCGATCGCGAGCAGGGACAAGTGGTTGTATCCAGCACAAAGGTATCGTTCTCAAGCGGATTCGGTATCGCGATTACTGCCGACCAACGTGATCCTCTATCGAATGCTCCGAACGCAGGCTCGGTTCGAAACCTGATCACCTTGAATAATCAGCGATTGGCTCCTGGAGCTGTTGTGACTAACAACGTGCTATTCCAGAATGCTTCTGGCGGTATCTTCATCGTGGGAGATACAGTAACGGGAGATGTACCCGCGGCATCTATCCCATTTGCTCGAATCGTTAACAACACGATTGTTGGCGGGACAGTGTCGCAAGTCGCACCAACCCCAGCAAACACATACGAAGGGGACTTCTACAGCTTCGGAAGCATGTCGTTTGCTGACCGCGTTGTAAGCTACACCCCAACGGCAGGTGGCGGTCCAGTACCAGTACTCGGTTTGCAGGACGCGACGGCAGCATTGGGTGTTCCAAACTACAGTGGCATTGGTGAACCACAACCCGGACAGGGAGCAGTATCCCTGGGCCGCGGCGGTATCATGGTTCTTCAATTCACCAACAATATCTTGACTGGTTCCGATGACGAACGTCCTGACTTGGCAATCTACCAAGTGGGTCAGTCTGAGAACGTACTGGTTGAGGTCAGCTCCGATGGTGTGAATTGGTCGTCAGTCGGTACGGCAACTCAAGCCAACCGATTTATCGATCTTGATTCGTTCGGATTTACTTCCACCAGTCAATTGCAGTTCGTCCGATTGCGAGATGAGCCTAACCAAGGACCTACTTCTGGAGATTCTGTCGGCGTTGATATTGATGCAGTAGGCGCTCTCACAACGCGACCTGCAACGATTTACGCACCGGGCGGAACAGGCATTCAAGTTGGCGGAAATGTTAGCCCGACCATCATCAACAACGTGCTTGTGAACAACAGCGTCGCTCTGTCGATCGCGACCACGAGTCAATCCACCGTTGTTGGTGCGACGTTGTACCAAAACAACACGCAGAATGTTACCGGTGGAACAGCAGGTCAGTTCCCAACATTTGTTGCGAACAACCTGCCACTGTTTGTTAATCCTGCTAAGGGAATTTTGTATCCAGCACGTGAATCCCGAGTCATCGATTCGTCGATCGATTCTTTGGAAGATCGTTCAGAATTGGTCGCTGTTAAGCAACCGCTTGGACTGCCAACATCACCAATCATCGCTCCAAGTCTGGATATAACCGGACAACGACGCGTCGACGATCCTTCGGTCGCTGCTCCTCCAGGATTAGGTGAGTCAGTGTTCAAGGATCGAGGTGCATACGACCGATCTGACTTTGTTGGACCGTCTGCTACAGCCTTGAATCCACTTGATAACGATTCAGCTGGTGTCGATCGAGATTCCTCTGTTGGTATTGTCGAGGTCATCGGGGCTACGCTGACCTACTTCGACGTCCAAATCAAAGACTCGTCGGTACTAAGTACCACATCCCAGGGAAGTGGAATCGATCCTTCGACCGTTATTCCAAGTTCGATCATTCTTTACAAAGATGGTGAAGTACTGGTCGAAGGCCAAGACTATCGTTTCGGATTCGATGCGACTAGCAGCATTGTTCGACTGACACCGCTATCTGGATTGTGGGAAAATGGATCGGTCTATCAGATCCGATTCGTCAACACCAACGAAGCGATGATCACGCTAAACGATCCTGCGAATATTCGCGACGGTTCGAGCATGACGATTTTGGATGGCAGTGGCAATACATCTTACTTTGAATTAGACACCGGCATTCAATTGGTTGTGCCACAACGCTCAGATGGAATATCACACTTGATCCAAGATGGATCGGTATTCCGAGTTCACGATGGAACCCGCGTTATCACCTTTGAGTTTGATCTCAACAATAACGTCCGACCAGACAACACCCCAATTGTCATCGGATCGCAGGATTTACCGGAAGTTGTTGCTCAGAAGATCGTTGGCGTTGTTCAATCTATGCAAATGAACTTACGGATCCAATCTATCGGTGACGGTAGAATTCAGATCCTAGGAAGAAACGTAATTTCTGTATTCACGGATACCAGCGGTATTGCTCAAAGCGGTGCAACTGGCGTTACTCCTACCTACGGCTTCCGAATCCCTGCACTAGCAGGCCTAACTGTGGGTGTGTTCACTGGTCAAACGTTTGCGGTTCAACGAGCCAACACTGTTGTTACGTTCGAACTTGACGACGATGGAGTTGTTGGAACCGGTCGAGTTCCTGTCGCCTATACCACCAACGTCGACCAGTTAGCTCAGAACATTGTGACTGCGATTAACGGGGCAGGGATGGCACTGAATGCCACCTTCACGTCAGGAGGATTTATCGCAGTTGGAAGTCAAATCGACCTCCGGTTGCAAGCTACGAACACTGCAATTCAAATTGTAGGTTCAGCAGGTCGTGCGGGAGCAATCCCAATCGAAATCGATCGAAACACGATCATCACAGCTTCGCAAGCTGCTGAGTTAGTCAAGGACGTGATCAATTCCCGCAACTTGCCAGGAGTTGTTTTGACTCAGGCTGGTGCAAACATCCTCGTCGAGGGTGCTCAAGGAGTTGCCGGTACAGGCGTTTCGCAAGTTAACGGCATCCGGGATTTCGCTGGCAATGCCATGCGAGCCACCGACTTGGACGGCACTACCGTTACAACGATTTTCCTGGGTGAAGGTCTCGATTACGGCGATCTGCCATCTCCGTATACAACTCGCCGAACTAACGGTGGTCCAAGCCATATCGTTGTTGATGGGTTTACGCTCGGAGCTACCATCACAGCAGATGCAGATGCTCGCTTACCGAACCTTGATGAGGATGACGGAGTAACCGTTGGACAGCTAACGGCAGCCTATCCTGGCAACATCAGCGTTAATGTCCGAGGAGCTTCGATTTCACGAATTGCATATGTGCATGCTTGGGTCGACTTCAATGGTAATGGATCGTTCGAAGACGCTGGCGAGAAGCTTGCTGTTCTCGAGACGTTTTCTAACGGCAACTTTAATCTTCCAATCAATATCGTTCCATCCGGTTCGATAACGACTCGCGATGTTGGTGTTCGTGTTCGTTTAAGTACACAAAGCACGCTCTCATCCGTTGGTGCCGGTGGTGAAGGTGAAGTGGAAGACAATTACGTTAGAATCAACCGTAATCCACATCAAAATCCAAACAATCGTTACGATGTGAACAACGACACATTTGTGTCCGCAATCGATGTTCTACAGGTTATCAACTACATCAACTCGACCGGTGGCGGTCAGCTGCCAATCAACCGTCCGGCTCCACCATATTTGGATGTTGATGGAGATGCGTTTGTCGAATCACTCGACGTTCTGGCTATCATCAACTACATCAACTCAAACCTTTCTCCCACCGGTGGTGAAGGGCTCGGATTGGGTGAGGGTGAAGGTGCTGGTACCATGTGGATTCAAGCACCGATGACCGGAGAGTCGAAGGATGTCGATACAGACACCAGCGGCGTGCCTTCAAACGCTTTATTGGATAGCTCTGAATCGAGTTTAGGGAACTTCCTAGCGAACTACGACCTGTCAGGTGACGATCTGGACGAAGAGATCGATTGGAGCCTCATGGGCTACGAATCGAACAAGGAAACCGACGATTTCGACTTGGCTCTCGGAGATGTCCTTGAAGACTTGATTCGCTAATAGCGAAAGTCGATAAGCTCTGCCAACTTTCGTACGAAAGAAGACGAATCCCCTTCGAAATGAGGGGGATTTTTTGCCAATCTATTCAAAAGGCCGTAAAAAAACCGAGCCGTTAAGCTCGGTTTATTTGGATTTTCAAGCAGTTTGACTAGCACTAACCAATTGCAACTCTCTTGAACTCAACAATTTGCGCTCCGTCGGCAAATGCCTTGACGGCTGCGTCAACTGTCTTGGTTTCATCCAGAACGTAGAATTGATTGAGCAAGCACTTTTCTTGGTCGAGAAGGGTGTTGTCAGCCACAAATCGATCGAGTTTTCCAGGAACGATCTTGTCCCAAATCTTTTCAGGCTTGCCTTCTGCTTGTAGCTCGGCTTTGATCGCGTCTTCCGCTGCCTTCATGACTTCAGGAGTCAATTGGAGACGGCTAACGTATTGTGGAACGGTCTTAAGTGGCTTTCCAAGACGAGCTCGGTCTTCGTTCTCGATCTTGATCTGGCCGATCATCGACTCGGTTTCTTTCGAAACGTACACTGCATCAAACTCTGTGTAGTTTAAAATTGACGGTTTCATAGCGGCGATATGCATCGCAACACCGCGGAAGAACTCGTCTCCACCTGCCTTGCCACCGTCCTTAAAGGAAAGTAGAACCCCAATCTTGCTACCAGCATGAATGTAGCTGGAGAGCTTTTCGCCGTTGACACGATAGAGTTCAGACACAACGATTTTTTCGCCGATTTTGCCGGTCTGTTCGACGAGCTTTTCGCTGACAGTCATGCCATCAATGGTCAATGCTCCCAACTGCTCGGCAGTTTCGACTTTGGAATCGAGAGCCATCTGAACCAACTGCTTCGACAAACTGATAAAACCTTCGTTCTTGGCAACGAAGTCTGTTTCGCAGCACAGCGCTAACACCACTCCAGTGGTTTTGTCTGCATTCATTGCAGTGACAACGCAACCTTCAGTCGCCGACTTGTCAGCTCGCTTCTCCGCAACTTTCTGCCCTTTTTTGCGAAGATAATCCAACGCTCCTTCGTAATCTCCATTCGACTCTTGCAAAGCCTTTTTGCAATCCATTAGGCCGGCACCTGTCTGTTTACGTAGCTCGGCAACGTCGCTCGCTGAAATTGTTGACATCTCTATAATTCCCTATAAATTCGTTAAAAAACTGGCTCTGTAAAAACTGACGTCGAGCTAAAAAGCTCGACGTAAGGAAGTGTTCAAGAAGTGATTCGCTACTTAGCGAACTAAGCCATCGCGTCGGCCTTGGCGGCCATTTCGGCTGTGATGTCGCTCTGAGCAGGCGCGTTCTTTTGACGCTCTGGGTTCTCTGCACGGCCAGCCAAAACTGCATCTGCTAGCTGCTTGATGATGAGGTCAATGGATCGAATACCGTCATCGTTGCCTGGAATCGGCAAATCGATTTGAGTTGGATCGCAATCGGTGTCAATCAAAGAAACCGTTGTGATTCCAAGAGCCTTGGCTTCCCGAACCGCATTCTTTTCCTTCTTAGGATCCACAATGACCATGCATTCTGGAACCCGGTTCAACAGCCGCAAACCGTTCAAGTTTCTGTAAATCTTGCGGTATTCACGGTTTAGGGACGATTGCATCTTCTTGGAATAACCATTGATTCCCTCGCCATTGATGATCGACTCGAGTTCATCCAATCGCTTCATTCGGTCGCGAATCGTGCGGAAATTCGTAAGAGCACCACCTAACCAACGCTCGCTAACAAACGGCATCCCACAGCGAGTCGCCTCGCGTTGAATGACTTCGGATGCTTGCCTCTTGGTTCCAACAAACAAAACTAATGACCCCTGAGCAGCAACTTGGCTAAGGTATTTCTTAGCTCGCAACATACCACGAAGCGTTTCGCGAATGTCAATGATGTGAATGAGGTTCTTGCGGCCGTAAATGTACGGCTCCATCTTGGGATTCCACCGACTCACTCGGTGTCCGAAGTGAGCACCTGCCTCAATAAGCTTCTCTACTAATTCGTTGGCCATGTTATCTCCTGACATTCGGCACCCTCACTATGCGAATCTCGGCCAGAGAACGCACAGAACTCGCTCACGCGGAGCTCTTCAGTGTTTTGCAAGGTGCAATTGAAAAAGGTAATGAGCAGACTGTCCGCCCACCATTTTGCAGACCCAAAAGTATCGGACTACACGAGCTTCCGTCAATGGAAAAAGAGCCAATGTGAGTTTAGAAACCTTTGTTTTTCCCTAATCTAGACTTTAGTTGCTGGGGTTGTGGCTCTAATTGTAGATTGGTCACTCTTAGACGACCGGCTCATCATTGACGGGCAGAAGCCGTGTGCACCCCTGAGTTACTGTTAAATTGGGCACTTTACGACGAGTCTATTGGTTATTCGGAAAGCTCTGAGGATTCCGTCAGCAACGATTCGATAACTTGTATCGAAGGCGTCAGGAATTCACGATGGAACAATGGGAATTGGTCTCATGAACTGTTTCCTGGAGTTTTGCTTCCTACTAACTACATATTGGTAAAGACTCGAATGACCGTGCTACAAGAAACCACACTGCGTCGTCGTCACTTCGCTCGAATGCTTGAATCCATGATTGCGACCTCTGCCTTGTTTACGATTGTGTGCTTTCCAATTGCCGCGATGGCGCAATCGCCATCATGTGGTTTAGAACAGCCCAACCCAACTTGCGGCGTCGAATCTCCATGCCCAAGCTGCGGTTGTGAGAGCCCGTTACTGAAACCGGAACATTCAGCTCCGATCAAGGGACCGGTTTGCTACCGCCCAAGATCCCTTTCCTTTGCAGAGAAGTTTTTGAAGCATTTGGACCGAGTAGGCGATCAAGTGGAATGGGAAGCCTCACGAAAATCCTCGCCGACTTGCTCATGTGGCGCTAACAACCCCGCATCGACTTTAGGCCCAAGTTGTGGTTGCGAGTCAGCTACTCCTTCTGCCGGAGCAGGTATGCCATCTTGCGGTTGTGGTCCAAGTGTTCCGTTCGGTTTGCCAAACGCGACTTCAAGAAATAATGCTAGCACCTATGCCGTCCAACCATTCGTAAACAACCCGGGCAGGGCAGGGCAGGGGGGGCAACCAGGTTCGTCAGCCAGCGCTACCCCTATGTTCCCTAATAAACCTAAGGAATCGCAAGCCATTGGTAAAATCTCGGATAACGGCACAGTCGGCCCTAAAATAGAAAAGCCAGTCGCTGCGCCCGTGCCAAAAAATCAAAAAACGGACGATGCGAAACCGGCCCCAGTCAAGCCGCAGCTTCCAACCCCCGAAGCCAAAACAGAAATCCCCGAATCTAAAACAGAAAATGCAGTGGAGCGAGGACCTACACCAACAACTCCTTCAATCGGCTTACCACAAACTCCAAATAGCTCCCCCGTCGACAGCCTTCCTGTCTTGCAGCCGACTCCAACCGAAGACAATAAGTCTCTGCCAAGCGAAAACCAAACCCCATCCTTGCCTCCTGCCTTACCACAATCGCAGGACGAAATTCCAGACGTGCTCATCGACCCTTTCAAAGATGATGCGAGCTGGAAGGGGAATAGAAACCGACTAAACGGAGTACGCCTCACCTCTGGCGAAGCGATCAATCCGCTTCGCCCCAAGACGGGCGTTGCTGGCAAATCTCAACCGAAACTGCTACCAACCCCGCACAACGATGATGTAGCGGCCAGCGATGAATTACCACCCGTTTTGGTTAAGCAGAAAGTAATTAGTCGTTATCAAACTGGTGCTGCTGACAGCAACCCAAAGGTTAATCGCGTGGCAGTTCCAACGAAACGGGACTAACCCTACGACCCATCTGCTCGAGTTGCCCAACCGCTTCAAAAAAGGAAAGTTCGGCCGGTGTGACTTGATCGGCCGGCACCATGGCAAGAAAACCATTCCATGGATCAGGCGAGCCCGGAAAATAAACGGCGACCATCCCACTTTGAAAACGATTGGTCTCGAATACGAGTCGACAGACGCCTTGGAAACTTACATACGCGGGCTTCATCGTCACCTTGTGATGATCCCCGCCTAAAGTTCCCGCGAGCAAGTCTTTGTAAATCGCATATTTGGGGAATACCTTTACAAGATTGTTTTCTATCCACCGGTTGCCCTCTTTCGCAATCGAACGACTTGCCAACAGCCCTGATGCGAAACAGGCTACGATTACCAAAGCTACCCCTCCGAAAAACAGTATGGCGATCCCGATACTAGAATGAAAGAAGTCGGGGAGCCACGGATCAACGGCTTTGTAAACTTGCTGCGCGGCTTGAAAGACGTAGCTCAAGACAAAAATGATCGCCGCGAAAGGTAGCAAGAAAACCAATCCCCCAATCGCGGTCGCTTTAAGAAATGAGACGGAACGCGGTATCAAATCGCTCATCGTTTTGTTTATATTGTAGTGTAAGAATCCAGCCCTTGGCGTCCATCATAAAGCATCCTTCAACATAATTGGACCGTCTGCGAAATGAAAATCAACTTACTCAAGGCGCGGTTACGACTGAGGGATGAATTGAAAACCTGGACTTCCAGAACCATCGCATTTCTTGTTGCGGTGTCGATAACGACAGAGATTGGGGCAGGGCAGGGCGATGGGGATTCTCTCGCGTCTCATTCTATTGACGATCAATTTGCCAGCGAGTTGCCCCGAATCGATCCACTCTCGCCCACTGAATCCCTAAAGAGTTTTACTCTCAAGCCAGGCTTTGACCTTGAACTGGTTGCGAATGAGCCCAACATTGCAGACCCGGTAGCCATCTCATTTGATGAAAAAGCTCGAATGTACGTTGTGGAGATGATCGACTATTCGGAACAATCCGAAGAGCAACTGGGAATGATCAAGCTACTTGAAGATAAAGATGGCGATGGTTTCTATGAAACCAGTTCTCGATTCGCAACCGGTCTTTCCTGGCCAACAGCTATCGCATGTTACAACCAAGGAGTGTTTGTTGGCGCTGCTCCAGATATCCTTTTTTTAAAGGATACAGATGGTGATGGTGTTGCTGACATTAACATAAAAGTATTCACCGGTTTCGGGCGAGGTAACGTACAAGGACTTGTGAACAGTTTTCGATGGGGCCTTGACAATAGGCTCTACGGACAGACGAGCGTGTCGGGCGGATTGGTTATCTCTTCGGCGCACCCAAACGATAAACCTATCAATCTTAGCGGCAGAGACTTTTCTTTTGATCCAGAAAATCTGGATCTCAGAATCGAGTGTGGCGGTGGTCAGCATGGAATGACGTTCGATGACTATGGGAATCGCTTTACGTGCCACAACAGCGACAATCTCCAAGCCTTTTTATATCAATATCGATACGAGTTAGCAAAGCAGCTTATGCCACTCCCCCCGTCCCGACGCAGCATCGCTGCTGATGGTGCTCAAGCCAACGTTTTCCGCACCAGCCCAGTCGAGCCTTGGAGAATCCTAAGAACGAAACTACGTGTCTCGGGCGTTGCTCCAGGTTTGCTTGAAGGAGGAGGACGACCAAGCGGATACTTTACGAGTGCTACGGGAGTAACTATTTACACCGGAAATCAAATGCCCGATCTCTACGGGCAAGCGTTTATTGCAGACGTTGGCAGCAATCTTGTTCATCGCAAACGACTAACACGAGATGGAGTTGGCTGGAAAGGGGATCGCGTCGATATTGAATCGGAATTTATTGCCTCCTCGGATACTTGGTTTCGCCCTGTACAGTTCGCTAACGCACCTGATGGCTGCCTCTACGTCTTGGATTTTTACAGAGAAGTCATCGAGCACCCTCAGTCGCTACCTGACTCAATCAAGCGACACCTCGATCTTACGAATGGACGAGATAAAGGTCGAATCTATCGGTTGCGAGATGCTCGCCGGCCAGTTCAATATCGACATGATCTTAGCTCCTATTCCATGGATCAGCTTATCGAAACTCTGAATCATCCGAACGGTTGGCACAGGGAAACTGCTCGACGATTGCTTTGGTCAAAACTTTCGATGGATTTGAGCACATCCGAAAGCCAGGTTTCTCTAGCGAAAATTGAGTTGGTCACAACCAAACGCGAGGAGAATTTGTCGGAGCAGGGGAGGGCAGGGGAGGGTGGGCTCGATGCACTCGCACTTTTGACACTCGCTCGTAGGCTACCTAGCGACCTTAGGTTTTGGTTAGAACACCAGGACTCTAATGTGAGAACAGCAGCTATTCGATTGATAGAGTCCATGGCTATCGACCATCCTGAATTGCGTAAAAGACTTTATGAGATGGCTGGCGATGCGGATATCGGAGTTCGCTTTCAGTTGGCATTATCCATGAGCCTACTACCGAATGAAGAGGAGGAGTCCGCAGAAAGACGGATCGCAATTCGAAGCTTACTGAATCAAATGACATTAGATCCAGCCTATCAGGCTGCAGTCGGGAACTTGATAGGACCGCATGCAGCCGGGTTTATGCGTGAATACCTCAGCGAATTGACTACGATTTCTGGAGCAGGGCAGGGGGGTGCTGCAAAGCCAGTCAACCCATCTTCAAGGGGAGCATCCTATGAGGTTCTGGGGTATTGCTTTACAAGCGTTGCAAGCGTTGATGGGCTTAAAGACTTCGATCGAACTTGGGGAGGCATTGTTGATTCATCTAATAACGATTTGACTAACCGATTGTTAAGAGGCATGTTGGATGGCTTATCTGAAAAGCGCGGGCTTACCGCAGATTCTTTGAGTGAATATCCAGCCCTACAGGACTCCGTCGCCAGACTCGTGGAAAGCTCAGTGGCTTGCATAGAAAATAGCCAATGCACCCTTGAAGATCGTGTCCATGCAATTCCAGTGCTCAAGTGGGCGAACGAGCAAGTTGCCTTGACGAGTTATCTTTCTTTGCTGCGTCCGACTTACCCCATTGAATTGCAGGAGAAAGCACTTGAAGGCCTCAGTTCCTATCAAGCCCCATCAATTGCGAGTGGCATCCTCGAACGCTACCCGGCGCTCACACTAGCCATGAGAGGCCGAGCGATCGACCTACTAATACGGCGACCTGCTTGGCTTGGCGAGCTATTAAATCACTTGGAGCAGGGCCGCATCAAGTGGGACGACTTCTCTGTATCTCAACGAACGGCGCTACGAAACCACTCGAATCAAAATGTGCGAGATCGAGTCGCAAGATACTTCGAAACCGCTGATACCGATCGATCGAAAATCGTCTCGCAGTATCAAAAGGCTCTTTCCTTGCCGGGAAATGCCGCAACCGGTAAGGAACTCTTCGCGAAGTTGTGTTCAGCTTGCCATAAAGCCGATAACATCGGTTACGAAGTGGGCCCAAACTTGACTGCGTTTCGATATCGCGGCCCAGAAGCGATTCTGCAGAACGTCCTCGACCCGAATCGAGAAGTAAATCCCATGTACCTGAATTACAACATCATTACGGACGATGAAACAACCATCTCAGGGATGATTGAATCGGAATCAACCGAAGTCGTGAATTTGACCCGTGGCGGGGAATATCGAGACACAATTCCACGTTCGAAAATAGCCGAAATGAAAAGCTCACGAGTGTCGATCATGCCAGAAGGGTTTGAGAATCAGCTTGATCAGCAAGCAATGGCGGATCTCTTGGCCTTCCTGATGCAACTGCGATAGCCCAAAGATAAACCTTTCCGCCTGGGGGGATTTTGCTTATAGTACAGGATGGAACAAGCGTGTAGGCAATCGTCCTTTCGATTGCCCAAACCATTGTTTTCGCGGTTTTTTCATTTTCGGGGCAGGGCAGGGGAGCGGATTACCCCCTGGTATTCAAGGCGGATTGATGACGAAAGCTCGAGATTTCCTAGGTCCTTACCGACTGACTCGTTTGATTCGGTTGGGTAGCACCTGCCAAGTCTGGGAGGCAATCAGGGATGATGGTAACCGATACGCTCTCAAAGTCCTCAGACCAGAGCAACGGGGCAATAAAGAGGAAATCGGATTCCTACGGCATGAGTATGAAATCGCTTCAACGCTAAATCATAAAAACATCATCAGGCTTATCGAGTATCGAATTGAATCCGACACTCCCTTTCTTGTGCTGGAACTATTCAGCGAAATGAACTTGAAGCAAGCCCTTCGCCGAGGTCCCGAACCGATCGCATTTAAGATGCAATATATCGTCGAACAGTCCGTTGAGGCGATGTACTACTTTCATAGTAAGGGCTATGTACATTGTGATATCAAGCCTGACAACTTGCTGCTCGGTAGAGACTGGCTGGTCAAACTGATCGACTTCACGATCGCCAAAAAAATGAAAACAGGCTTTGGTCGATTTTTCGGAGGCGGAAGCAAAGTTGAGGGGACTCGCTCTTACATGTCCCCAGAACAGATCCGAGGGCAGTCATTAGATGGTCGTAGCGACATTTATTCGCTCGGCTGCATGATATATGAACTGCTGGTAGGGAAACCCCCCTTCACTGGCACCAGCCCCAATGAGTTGCTAAGCAAACATTTATCAGCCCAGATCCCGTCTGTTCTCGTTTACAACGAAAACGTTTCCCCTGAGTTCAATAACTTCCTAAAACGACTCATGTCCAAGAAACCAGAAGATCGCCCTGATAGCATGTGGGATGTACTCAAGAACGTTCGCGCTACTCCGATCTTCAAAAAGCCTCCTCGCATTCCAGACATCAATATCTTTGATGACTTCGTTGGCGGTGGGCGAATCGAAAGCCCAACCTAGTTCAATCTAAAACTGAGCCTGAAATACACAAAACGGAACTTTAAGAATATGGACGCACCTCCTCCTGGATTCGAATTTGAACAGCCGATGCATGATCTAGAAATGCAATTGAGGCACTTGGAACAAAACGCAAGCCATACACCAGAGGAAGAGGAGAAGATTAACTCTCTGCGCCGGCAATGGACCGAAACGACCAGAAACATCTACTCATCATTAAGCCCATGGCAAATCGTCCAAGTCTCTCGGCATAAGGACCGTCCGTATACTCGCGACTACCTGAACTTGGCATTTGACGAGTTTGTCGAACTTCATGGTGACCGATTCTATGGAGACGACAGAGCCATGCTAAGCGGCTTTGCGAAACTCGGTCGCCAAAAGGTTATGGTTGTCGGTCATCAAAAGGGGCGCACCTACAAAGAACGCGCTGCTTGTCACTTTGGCTGCGCTCACCCAGAGGGATATCGCAAAGCCATGGCCAAGATGAAGATGGCCGAGAAGTACAAACTGCCGATCATCTGCTTTATAGATACGCCAGGAGCTTATCCAGGCGTAGGAGCCGAAGAACGTGGCCAAGCGCAAGTGATCGCGGAAAGCATGTTTCTCATGAGTCAGCTAAAGGTTCCGATCATTTGCGTAGTCATTGGCGAAGGAGGCTCCGGCGGCGCTCTGGGGATCGGCGTGGGTAACAAGATTGCTATGCTTCAGTACGCCTACTATTCGGTCATTAGCCCCGAAGGCTGTGCTGGTATTTTGTGGAAGAGCCATCAATTTGCTCCCAAGGCTGCTGACGCGTTGCGATTTACTTCGTCGCACTTATCAAAGCTTGGCGTTGTAGACGATGTGATTGAAGAACCCCTAGGCGGTGCACACAGAGATCATCACTTGGTTGCATCGCGACTAAAGAGCTACCTGACTCGCACACTAACAGAACTTCAGAAAAGAACTCCTAACGAGCTGGCGTCCGACCGTTACGAGAAGTTCCGTCGAATGGGAACGTATCTGGAAACGCTCGATGACGGAACGCAAGCAACCCGCGGAATGGTCATCACGAGCTGATTGATGCACACAGATTCGATCCGACTAAAAGTTCGCTCGCAAACTCCACGGTTATCCGTGCGCTGAACTGCCCCGAGTACGGCGATCCCACTTAGGCCTTTTGTGCTCAACGATCAGGAGGCTAACGAGTGCGCAAAGTATTGCGAGTCCAGGTTGGATAACAATGTGCTCAGCCCCCTGCACCGATTGATTCGGGTTGTAGCGATTGATAAAGATTTGCTGGCGACAAGTGCATCTCTGGTCTCGAGGCCTCTTTCTGGTCTGAATCGCACGACAGAGACAGGCTACGCGAATCAGCACCCCTGATTGCTGGCGAGACTTTATTGATTGCGCTGACTTGTCGGAATGCGAACGAGAAATAAGCGAAGACCAAAAGAGTGACTGTCCGATCGTTGGTCTCGCGCGACAAGGCTAGGGCAGGGCCGCGATTGCAGTTTGGGGCAGGGGGGGCGTTTACGCTTTCGCCGTCGGCCAACAGACCACACCTGCAATGTGCGCCTTGTTCAGTCGTCTTGCTCAGCCGCCTTGGCGGGGCGCATTCTGGTTCGACTTCGGTTCGTCGCCACGCAACAAGATCGAGATGGTTTGCACGAGAACCTACTCACCAGCTAGGGCGTCGAGATTGGACCGCGTGATTCCTGATCACAACAAGCCGGCCCGACTCGGTTCCTGGGCCAGCAGGCATTCTGCATCGTCAGGCGAACGAAACGCAATATGCGGCTCAACACGGAAGAGAGCAGTGAATCATGGTTTTTCATAAAACCCTCAAAAACACTGACAAAACCCACAAACAAACCGAACATAATCAACATTATCGGACGTTGCGTTTTGGTTTTCAGAGGAGTTTCACCCTAGCCTTTAGAAGGTCGGACGCGAAGCGGACGACTGTTCTGTCCGATCTGTCCGATCTGTCCGTTCTGTCCGTTCTGTCCGATCTGTCCGATTGGCCCCTGCCCTTTGGACACCCCACCCGGGGTTGTTCGGCAATCGAACAACTGACGGAATTTGTTCCGATCGTGTAACATGGGGCGATTGCCCTGCCCCCCCCTTAAAATCCATGCGATCCATGCTTTCCACTTTCTTTCGCTATTCGCTATCGCTCGCTTGCTTACTCCTCCTGACGCCGGCCACAACCCTTTCGCAATCCATGCTAGATGAACAAGCCGCAAAGCTTTCCCAACTAGCATTAGCAGGAATCGAACGCGAATATCCCAACAAACCCGCAAACGTTATGGCTAGCGAAAAAGATGTGCTTAGCCCCAAACAAATGCACCCAGCCTTTTACGGATGCTTCGATTGGCATAGTAGCGTTCATGGTCACTGGATGCTCATCAAACTCCTCAAGTCCCATCCACAACACGCCAATGCTTCCGCGTCGCGCGCCATGCTTTCGCGTTCTCTAACTGCCGAGAATCTCATCGTCGAAACTAAGTACTTCGACCAACCTGAAAACAAATCGTTCGAACGAATGTACGGTTGGGCTTGGTTCCTGACTCTGGTTGCTGAACTTCATGGTTGGGATGATCCACAAGCCAAACAATGGCGAGTTGCCGTTCAACCACTCGAAGCGAAAATCGTCGAATTGACCAAAGCCTATCTACCGCGACTCAGCTATCCGATCCGAACAGGTGTCCACCCTGATGTGGCTTTTGCTCTCGGGCAAACCTATGACTACGCAATAATCGTGAAAGATGAGGAACTGAAAACGCTGATCGCAAAACGCGCGATGGATTACTACAGCAATGATCGAAACTACAACACAACATACGAACCCTCGGGCGAAGATTTCTTTTCCCCCTCGTTAAACGAAGCAGACTTGATGAGGCGTATCTTGCCGCAAGCGGAATTCGCCAAGTGGCTGACAGGCTTTTTGCCTGATCTGAAAACTGGAGCGAATAACCGTTTGCTAGTTCCTGTGGAAGTCAGCGATGTCACTGACGGCAAACTCGTTCACTTGGCGGGTCTTAATCTCTCGAGAGCTTGGTGCATGCGCGGCATTGCAAGCCACCTAGCAGAGAATGATCCTCGCAAAGAACTGCTCGAGAATTCCTATCGCGATCATCTACAAGCTGGTTTGCGATATGTCTTCAGTGGACATTACGAAGGCGAACACTGGCTGGGCACTTTCGTTGCTTACGCCAACTTATAGCCAGATTTGTATTGGCTTGGACGGGATTGGAACGAGGAACTACTGTGGCAGGATCGGCCATCCCCCCCCTGCCCCACTGTTGCTACTCCCGTTATTTGGCGGAGTTGGGCTGGTGCCTGGTTGTAACGGTGTTTGTCCCCAACCTTGATTGGGAACTCCAAAGTTTCCTCCACCAAATTCCCATGAATTACCTGGTGCTTGCCCCCCTGCCCCGTTTCCGGTCGGAAGCCCGAGACCAGAAAATCCTCCGCTTGGCTGATTCGGTTGATTGGGCTGATTTGCCCCTCCGAACGGGTTGGCAAATCCTCGCTCGTCGGCCATTCGCCCTAGATTTTCAAGTAGCCCCCCCTGCCCTGCACCGGGAGTCGAGATAAGTTCTCCTGGAGGGATCTGCCCTGCCTGCCCCTGCTGCAAACGTCGCTCAAAGTTGTTGATGTACGGTCCAACGACTTGTTTAATTTCGGCCGGCAAAATACCTCCCGCATTGGCGAGAATCTTGCTGATGTAAAAGCCGCTTCTAGAATTTGCGATTCGCTGCTGTTGATTCGCTCCAAGCAGAGACATGGCAAACATCGTGACGATCAAACAAAGTAGCACTCCCTTGATAAAACCAAATCCTGCACCCAAGTGACGGTCGAATTCTCTTAGCTTTACCTTGTCAATCGACGTGCTTACTAATCGGAATACCATCCAGATTACAAAACTAGAGCCGAAATAGAGCAACAACATCGCAAGGAATAAATTCCAAGGCGGATCGGCGTTAATCATCTTAGCGACATCATTGCGAAAACTGTAAGCAATAAAATAGCTAGCAACAATCGAGGCTAACGAGGCGACTTGCCAAGCAAATCCCTTAATACCGCCGAAGATCGTGGTCGCCGCCAAGATGATAAGCATCAGGATATCGTAAGTTTGCATAGTGCTAGCATTTGTGTGAGCGAAGCGTTTGGGTTCAATAGCTCCGGGACTATAACAATCTGGGTACCTTCGGGTAAAGATCGAGGGTTCACCTTTCGTTGAAGCCGATTGTTTTGCTATTTAGTTTCACACAAGCGTTCAATTTAAATGGTTGCGCGTCGAACTAAAAAAGAAAACACAGACTGCTCAGCAAACAAGGTTTCTTCGATGGCTGATTTCAAAACGCACATGACGGTAAGCACGATTGCCGGCGCTTTGTACGGGCTCGGAGGATACCAATCCGGGATGCCAATCGAGAGCTGCATCATCGGTTGTGCACTTTGTAGTGTCAGCGGCATGCTTCCGGATTTGGATAGCGATTCCGGAATCCCGCTACGAGAGGCGGTCGCGTTCTCCTGTGCAATCATACCAATGTTGATGGTAGAACGCTTTCGACGAATGGGTTTGAGTCACGAGGTTATGGTTGTGACCACCATCATCGTCTATTTCCTATTGCGATTTGTCATAGCGGAACTATTCCGCAGATATACGGTTCACCGCGGTATGTGGCATAGTTTGCCAGCCGCTATTTCGGTCGCCATCTTCGCTTTCCTGGCTGCATCTTGCGACAATATAAGCTTGCGTCTCTTTAAGTCGGTGGCGGTTTTTGTTGGGTTTATGTCGCACATACTGCTGGATGAAATTTGGTCAGTTGAGTTTCGTCGAGGACGATATCGGTACAAACATAGTTTTGGAACAGCGCTCAAACTTTGGGGCAATAGTCTGCCTGCTAATTTGTTTATCTATGCATTGCTAACAATTCTAGTAGGCTTAGCCTACAGCGACGAAGGTCTCATGGGTTACTTTGGCTATCAAGCTGCCAAACCAGCCTCCGCTGTGCAATGGCTGCAAGCCTTTCAAGAGCATACATTGCAAATGTTTAAGAGGTAGACGATTTGCATGAGACTATAATGGACGTAAATCCGTTCTCTCTCCGAGTCATCATGCCCATTTGAAATGCCATGCAAGCTGCAACGCTATATCAAGTAAATACCCGCGCTCTTCTCACGGAACTTTCTCTCAGCCTGTCTAAACAGCCCAGTCTTGACGACATTCCCGATCAGGCTTTGGATTCATGGAAAGAAAGTGGCTTTGAATGGATATGGATGTTAGGAGTATGGCAGACAGGCCTAGCTGCCCAACTTGTTTCTCGATCCAACTCCGCATGGCGTCATGATTATCAATCCTCGCTACCCGATCTTAGGGAAGAGGACATAGAGGGTTCTTGTTTTGCAATCGTCGACTATCAAACGCACTCTGGACTAGGAGGGGATGCGGCCTTACTAAGATTGCGACAGCGTCTTCACGATCGAGGCATGCGTTTGATGCTCGATTTTGTGCCTAATCATATGGCATTAGATCATCCTTGGATCTCATCTCACCCAGAGTGCTTTATTCGTGGCTCAGAAGAACAAATGAGAAATGAGCCATTAAATTTCTTCAAAGCTTACACAGGCGAAATCTTTGCACATGGCAAAGACCCCTACTTTGACGGTTGGCCAGACACGGTCCAGCTGGATTACTCCCAACCGACAACAATCCAGAAGATGTCGAAAGAGTTGGATCGAATTGCCAAGCTATGTGATGGGGTTCGGTGTGATATGGCCATGTTGATACTGCCTGATGTATCTCAACGCACTTGGGGCTCCCCTGCCCTGCCCTTTTGGAAGCAAAACATCGAGAGAATCAAAGAAAAGAATCCTGGCTTCTGCTTCTTAGCAGAGGTCTATTGGGATCGCGAATGGGATCTTCAGCAGCTCGGATTTGATTACTGCTACGACAAGCGGCTCTACGATCGATTACTTCATGAAGCTGCGGAGCCAGTCCGACTGCATCTACTAGCCGAACTCGACTATCAAAATCGGTTGGCAAGATTTCTCGAGAACCATGATGAAAAACGAGCCTGTGAGACAATGTCCAATGACAAGCATCGAGCTGCGGCTATGATCACCTATCTATCGCCTGGGATGAAGTTCTTCCACGAAGGACAACTCGAGGGTAGACGCGTTAAGATCTCTCCTCATTTGATTCGTAGGCCTGTCGAAGATACAAACATCGAAATACAGTTGTTTTATCGAAAGCTGCTAGATCTGCTTAAAGAAGATTTCTTTCGCAACGGTCGTTGGATGCTCCTCGACACCAAGCCCGCTTGGCCTGGTGATGAATCCTATGTAAGGGTTATCAGCTTTCGCTGGAAAGGAGCGGATGGCCGACATTTGATCGTCAGTGTAAATTTTTCTGACCAACCAGCCTCCGCGCGACTGCGTCTCTCTATCGACCGAACCTGTGCTAGCGATGTTGTGCTTCGGGATTGGTTTAGCGGAACTCGCGAGGAGTTGCATCGTGGCCAAATCTTTAACCCTGGCCTCGAGGTGACTCTGGATCCCTGGTCTTATCGAGTTCTAGAAGAGATAGACTCGTGACCATAGAGACATCCTGCCAATGCAAATAGGCCCGAGTCGCAGGGCCTATCGCACATGTATGCGTTTATCTGAACTGATCGATTGGACTATCGACCAGCTGCAGCTTGACGAGCTTTGTATTCTTCGCGAGATGCTTTCAAAGCGGCTGTTTCATTGGCCAGCTTGTTCTCGGGGCCTGCTGGGAAGTACTGAACGTCGTCTTCCAGATAATAAGGGCTTGGGAGTGTTTGGCCTGCCACGTGAACTTGGCAGCCCGTGCTCAATGCCATCATTCCAACACTAGCAATTGCCAAAGAAAGTTTGAGGCTGATTTTCTTTTTTGACATTTTCCTGATCACTCCGCAGCTCGAAAAACACTGAC
>Ga0315899_10002025_pt1 | contig 22731 bp, 34 predicted proteins | sample LakEriMetagenome_2_FD_203518 | JGI IMG/M metagenome (GOLD analysis project Ga0315899, IMG submission 203518) | Freshwater fungal communities from buoy surface, Lake Erie, Ohio, United States - Buoy 4 MA112 | ecosystem: Environmental > Aquatic > Freshwater > Lake | place: USA: Lake Erie, Ohio... | reverse complement strand
GTATGACTTAGAAAAAACTGCGGTTCGTCATGTTCCATATGCGGAACAAGAAGCATTCTATATGGGCGAATCTCAGGATAAAGAAGAAGCCTCTTCAACAAGCAACAATTTGGAGTGGTAATTATATACAATGAGGCCAGTCTATTGACTGGCCTCATTGCATATAGTAGAATAGCAAAATGAAATCATACGACATACCAGACCCATTTACGCAGTTTCGTATAGATAAATACAACCGCACAAAAGGATTACGATACGATTTCTTTTCTGGCGAATGGGACATGGAATGTGGTTGTTGTGGTGAGCCACTCAGTGCTCCAAACCGAAAGACTATGACAAAGATTAGACTTTATCATACTAGAAATGAATGTTTAGGCGGATACTAATGAATTTTACACATTTACATGTTCACTCCTACTATTCATTAATGGATGGACTAAATTCTCCAAAAGAGTTATGCCAAGCTGCCCTAGATGCTGGTCAAACTTCAATTGCAATCACAGATCATGGTACAATTTCTTCACATAGAGATATGCAAATAGCAGCAAAAGAACTGGGCATAAAGCCTATTCTTGGCGTAGAGGCTTATATCTCTTCAACAGATAGATTTGATAGATCTTCTAAAACAGATAAAAGTATACAAGCGTATAACCACATTATTTTATTGGCTAAAAACCAAATTGGTTTAAATAATATTAATGTCTTGCAGGAAATTGCTTGGAACGAGGGTTTTTATCACAAGCCACGTATTGATAGAGAGGTTTTAAAAGAATATGCGGAAGGTATTATTGTTCTTAGCGGATGCCTTAATGGGCTTATTAGTAAGTGCATCGAAAAAGGCGAATTGGGAGAAGCAAAGCTTATACTCAAAGATTTTAAAAAAACTTTTCAAGAAGATTTTTATGTTGAAGTACAGTCTCATAATCCGCCAGAAATAAACTCTGCTCTTCTTAAACTTGCTGATGAGCTTAAAATTAAGGCGGTGGCAACTGGAGATGCTCACTTTGCTAAAGAAGAAGATAGAGTATTAGAAGAAGCCATGCTTATTCTTTCAACATCTCCTAAAGTAGATAAAGATGCAGATGTTGAAATGTCTAGAAATATAAAGGACATTAATGAAAGATTAAACTATCTTTATCCAGATAGAAAAATATCATTTCAGGATATGAATTTGTTTATTCAAACTCGTTCCGAAATTGAGGCAGACTTTAATAAGTCAGGTATTAATCGAACAGACATTTACGATAATACCATGGAGATAGCCTCTAAAATTGAAGAATACGATTTTAACAGGGGTCTAGACCTATTGCCTGTACCTAAGACCAATGCCGACCAAAAGCTCCGCCAAATGGCCCTAGAAGGCCTTAAAAGGCTAAACAGGGACGAGGATCAGACCTACCTAGATAGAATTGAAGAAGAGTTATCTATAATTAAAGATAAGGCATTTGCGTCCTACTTTTTAGTTGTTGCAGATATGATTAACTGGGCTAAAGGCCAAAATATTATGGTTGGTCCAGGTCGAGGTTCTGCTGCTGGCTCTTTAGTCTGCTATGCCCTTGGTATTACAGATGTAGATCCAATTGAATATAACCTACTGTTTTTTAGATTTATTAATCCAGAGCGTAATGACTTTCCAGATATTGATACAGATTTTGAAGATCGTCGTCGCAAAGAAGTTAAGGATTATTTAAAAAAGAAATTTAAGCACGTTGCGTCTATTTCAACATATACTTATTTTAAAGATAAGGGTGTAATTCGTGATGCTGCTCGTGTATTTATGGTTCCACTTCAAGAAGTTAACCGTGCAACAAAACAAATAGACACGTTTGAAGATTTTTTAAGTTCTCCAAATACTAGAGAGTTTAGAGCCAAGTATCCAGAAGTTCAATGGTTGGCAGATAAACTTCGTGGAAGAATTAGATCTGTAGGAGTACATGCTGCTGGTGTTGTTGTTGCAAAAGATGAACTTAGAAATTATGCTCCTGTAGAATCTAGAGCAGATGCTAATGATGATGTTTCTGGAAGAATTCCAGTTGTTGGATATGACATGGACACTGTGGCAGATATTGGACTTATCAAGCTTGATGCACTCGGCCTAAAAACACTTTCTGTAATATCTGATACATTAAAATCAATCAAAGAGCGCAGCGGTAAAGATGTAGATCTATCATTAATACCAATGGACGATAAAAAGGTTTATAAGAATTTGAGCGAAGGATATACTAAAGGCGTGTTTCAAGCAGAAGCAACTCCGTACACCAATCTTCTTATAAAGATGGGTATTGATAAGTTTGAAGATCTAGTTGCATCAAATGCTTTGGTTAGACCAGGAGCTATGAATACTGTTGGCGCTTCTTATATTAATAGAAAAAATGGCAAGGAAGCTGTAGATTATAGCCATACTATTATGAAGGAGTTTACTGAAAATACATATGGTGTTATTATATATCAGGAGCAGGTAATGCAAGCCTGCGTATACCTAGGTGGTATGTCTTGGTCAGAGGCTGATAAGGTCCGCAAGATTATTGGAAAGAAAAAAGATGCAAAAGAATTCGACCAGTTCAAAGATCAGTTTATTACTGGGGCTTCAAAACACATTTCTCAGAAAAAAGCAGAAGAGCTCTGGCACGATTTTGAAGCTCACGCAGGTTATTCTTTTAATCGCTCTCACGCCGTTGCTTACTCTATGCTTAGTTATTATACTGCTTGGCTTAAAACTTACTACCCGCTTGAGTTTATGTTTTCAGTTCTTAAAAACGAAAATGATAAAGATGCCAGAACAGAATATTTAATTGAGTGTAAAAGATTAGGATTAAAAATTCTCCTGCCTCATATTAATGAGTCAAAGCTTTATTTTTCACTTCAAGGGGAAGCAATTAGATTTGGTTTATGTGAAATTAAATTTATTTCAGACAGTATTGCTAATAAAATAATAGAGAAAGGACCATATAAAAATTATGCTGAATTTATTGAAAGGGCATCGCAAAAAGGTAGCGGTATTAATAGTAGGGCTGTTTCTGCTCTTAATGCCGTGGGCGCTGCGGCGTTTGATGATAATCCAAGACAAGGTGACGAAAAAGAAAGATACTACGAGTTCTTAGGAATTCCTACATTTAACTTAGACTTACCTCCAAGAATTAAATCTCAAGCAAGACCTATCTCTGAATTTGATGACCTAGGATCGTTCGTGATGTTTGGAATGGTCAAGGGAATTAAAAGAGGTAATGGTTGGTCAAGAATAGAAATTGTAGATGAGACTGGTTCTATAGGATTATTCCATACAGAGCAAACACAAATTGAGTCTGGCCAGATGTATTTTGTATTAGTTGGAGACAATAGAATTGCAAGATATATTAAGGTTTCAGAAATAGATCCAAAGTCTAATGATTTGTTTGTAGACTATTTGTATAGAAAAGAATATGATATTGCAGAAGATGAATATGTTGTTGTAAACTTTACTCCATATAAAACTAAAGCTGGGAAAATGATGAGTCATATAGTTTTATCTAATAAAAATAAAGAGTTAACTAGAGTAATTGTTTTCCCAACAATGTACAAAATGTCTTTAGCAAAAATGCGTGAAGGAATGAAATGTAAGCTAGTCTTGTCAAAACTAGATGATGGGACTTTAAACGTAAAGGAAATAAAATGACAGAAGATATTGATAGCTTAGTTCAATCAATAAGCATGAACCAAGTTTTGGTGGCATTGTTAGAAGAGTATGGAAAGCTAACAGTTCCAACCCTTAAGTTTTTAGATGTAGATATAAAAAATAAAGAGTTGGTAATAGATTATGATGAGGATGGCCCATCATTTACATTTAGTTTGAGAGATAAAAATGAACAGTAATCAAATTGTAACTGAGTATGGGTTAGATGCATTGTCTGCTATGCTGCATGAGACTGCAATACAAAAAGGATTTTGGGATGGAGAATATTCTAATGACAAGATTGGAAACAAGCTGGCTTTAGTACACTCAGAAGTTACTGAAGTATTAGAAGCAATTAGAAAAAGTAAAGGCTCTGAAGAAGTTGTAGAAGAAATGGCCGATGTAATTATTAGGCTTCTAGACATTTATGCGGCAATGATGAATGAAGGATCTGTAACACATAGCCTAGATGAAATTTTAGATAAGAAAATTAATATAAATAAAGAGCGTCCAAGACTTCACGGGAACTTATTTTAAATGGTATACTAGGAGAAAGAAAAGGTAAATATGAAAATAGATATAGATAGTGTACTATCAAAATTAGATCCAAAAACAAGAGCAAGAGTTCAGTCAGCACAAGACGTTCAAGTTGAAAAACAACTTACGCCAAGTATTGGGCTAAACTTTGCGCTCCGTGGCGGTTTAGGTTACGGCAGACAAGTTCTTGTATGGGGAAATAAGTCCGCAGGAAAATCATCATTTTGTTTACAAATGATTGCTATTGCACAAAAGCAAGGTAAGACATGCGCTTGGATTGATGCTGAAGCTTCATATGATCAGTCTTGGGCAGAGTCTTTGGGAGTAGATTCATCTTCCCTTATTTATTCTCCAGCAAAAACTGTTAATGACATGGTTGATGTTGCAACTAAATTAATGGAAGCGGGAGTTGACATGATTGTTGTTGATTCAATTTCTGCATTACTTCCTGCAATTTATTTTGAAAAAGATGGAAATGAAATGAAAGATTTGCAAGATACAAAGCAAATCGGCGCTGAAGCAAAGGATATGACCCACGCAGTCAAGATGTTAAATTATGCAAACAAAAACACACTACTTGTTCTCATCTCACAACAGCGAAATCAATTTGGATCTATGCATGCTAGTCACATCCCCACGGGTGGCATGGCAGTCAAGTTCTTTTCTTCCACTGTCATTAAGCTATGGTCGTCTGAAGCTGAGGCAAATGCTATTAAGGCTGGGATTAAAGTTGGCGACAAGATCATTGAACAAAGGGTTGGGCGACCAGTTAACTGGATTATTGATTACAACAAACTCGGCCCCCCAAATCTATCGGGACAGTACGACTTTTACTACCAAGGGGAAACTCTTGGTGTAGATAGAGTCGGAGAAACTTTAGATGTCGCAGAAATGTGTGGTATTGTAGAAAAAGGTGGCGCATGGTATACAGTAAATGGAGAACGTTTTCAAGGACGTGCAAAGGCTGTAGCATACTTAAGGGAAAATCCAGATGTTGCAGACAGCTTAGTCGAGGAAATAAATGCCAAATCTTAATGAGTTTCTTAATAAAGAAATTAAACAGAAAGACTATGAACTAGAAAATCTTCCAGGTGTTAGAGCATGCAATACATGTGATGAAGATGTAAACGGTGCAGCTTGGGACCCTATAGAATTAGTAATGTCTTGGAGATGTTCTAAGGGTCATGAAACGGTTTTTAAGGTTCAATAATGTCAGAAAGATCAGAAGTTAAAAGAGATGGCGCTAAGGCTCAAAAAAATAGTGGTCGTGGTGATTATCAAAAAGGTGATGCAAAATGGAATCAGTTTCTTGTAGATTATAAAGAAGCAGGATCATCTTTTACTTTAAATAAAGATAACTGGGCAAAAATATGCACAGATACATTTAAAGTTAGTAGAGACATGCATCCAGCATTAAAGATTATTATTGGGACGGAGTCTAAGGTTAGGCTCGGTATTATTGAGTGGGCAGTATTAGAAGAACTGATCCAGTTTTGGGAGGACAACAATGGCAAACAAGCGTAGGTTTAACGATACCATTATTAGAAATGGCATGATTATTAAAATTCGTAAAGATGGAACAGTAAGATCAGTAGTTGGTCCATACGTTGTCAATCATAAAAAGGAAAAGAAATGAAAGAAATATTTATGACTACATTAGTTGGAACTGCAGTAGGTGCCGTATTTAGTATATTTAGATTGCCAATCCCTGCCCCTCCAGTATTTGCAGGACTAATGGGTATCGTAGGTCTTTGGATAGGCTATGGAATTGTTCAGAGGTTTATCTAATGGAAATGTTTCTGATTGCAGGAATTGCAATAGGTTTTCTAATTGGATACCCTTTAGGCTTATTTATAGATAAGTTAGATAAAAGAGAGCGAGCTAAAAATGGCAGATGAAAATACATTAGAGTTAATTAGTGCTATAACTGAATTTAATGATCTTCACGAATACATGAAAGACGATCAGCTAGATAAAGCCTTAGCTGTTGTGGTAAAACTATTAATGAATCCAGATGTTCCTTCAGCAAAGGCTCCGTACTTGATTATTGAATTGCAAGCCATGTCAACTAAATTTGCAATGATGGCATCTTATTATTCTACTATTGCAAAAGACAAGGCGGGCACAGAAAATAACAATAAGAAAAACATTTATTATTCAGTAAAGGAGTCCATAGACAAACTTGTAGATGCACTTAAGTATGTCGTTAGGTACAATTCATAATGGGTAGAGATATAGTAAAGAATCTTAAATTTAAAAAGCATACTGGGAAACATTTTGATCCAGAAAGATTTGCTCAGTTGCTTGATGAGTCATATCGTAATACTAAAAGAGCAGACGGAGAAATGACAAAGAAATCATTTAGTCCAAGTTCTTTAGGGTATGGGCATGGAACATGCCCTAGATACTGGTATATGGCTTTTAGTGGGGCAATGTTTATAGATGACAACGATGCTGTTGCCGTTGCAAATATGGCTCAGGGAACACAGGCGCATGAAAGACTTCAAAAGCTAATTGCTACAATGCCAGAGTTTAGAGCCGAAGAAGAAGAAATTATAAATGAATATCCTCCAATTCGTGGATTCATTGACTTGATTATGGAATATGACAATGAAACAGTGATTGGTGAAATTAAAACTGCTAAGCAGGAAGTGTGGGACGCAAGACAGTCAGAGATGAAACCCACTGCCAATCACTTGTTGCAGTTATTGACATACATGAAATTAAAAAATGCAAAAGAAGGATTCTTTTTGTATGAAAATAAAAACACTCAAGAAATACTTGTAATACCAGTATCAATGAATGAAAGAAATACTAAAATAATTGAAGATACATTTTTATGGATGTGCGAAGTTTGGGATAATTTTAAAGATGGCGATCTTCCTATGAAGCCAGCAGGAGCATCTAAGTCAAAAATGCCTTGCACCTATTGCCCAGTTAAAAAGGAGTGTTATGCTGGATTAACTGGAACAGTTCAGATAGAAAGATTTGAAGTGCCATCACTATGATTTGTGCCAATAAGGAATGCTTAAATGGTAAAGAGTTTACTCCTAAAACTCATAATCAAAAATATTGTTCAGAAGAGTGTTGCAGAATTGCAACTAATAAAAGAATAATGGAAAAGTATTATGAAAAAAAAGCAATACGAAATGGAACAATTATAAGAAAGTGCAAAAAGTGTAAGGCAAAGTTAAGTATATATCACAACGAAAGTTTTTGTTCTAGTTGTGAAAAGTCTATAAATTTAGAATCTAGAAACAACCTTTTAAGGATGATAGATGACATTAGCTAGCCTTGTTAAAACAAAAGCCAATAGAGTTTTAGGTATAGATGCTTCTACAAACTCTGTAGCTTTTTGCCTTATGGAAAATGATAAGCCTTTAAAATGGGGTAAGATAAATTTAGTTGGAGCAGACATATATGAAAAGATATATAATGCAAAAGTAAATACTCATGCTATGCTAGAAGAATTAAAATCAGATTATATTGCAATAGAGGGAGCAATACTTGTCAAATCACCAGATGCTGTGATAAAATTATCTTATGTCTATGGAGTTGTTATTGCTGAGCTTATGTCTACTGGCGCTGAGGTTATTACAATTAGCCCTTCCTCGTGGCAGGCGTTCATTGGCAATAAAAATCCAACGAAAGATGAAAAGTCTGCAATAAGATTGTCTAACCCAGGTTACGCAGAATCTTGGTATAAAACTCAGTTGCGTAATATGCGTAAGCAAAGGACTGTAGATTATTTTAATAATAAATACGGTTTATCAATTACAGATTTTGACGTAGCAGATGCATTCGGCATTGCTCATTATGCAAATAAGGTGTTGACACAAAGATGATTCCAAAGAATTTATTTCAAACATACTATTGTGATTACAAGGATTTACCTAGTTATGTAAAAAATTGTACAGAAACATGGCAGCAAAACAACCCAGATTTTAATTATATCTATATGAATGAATCTGAATGTCATAAATGGCTACTAGAAAACTATGATCCTCAATACGCAAGAGCTTACGAGTTGTTAAAGCATAAAGCACAGAAGGGAGATCTTTGGAGATATAGTGTTGTAAATAAACTTGGCGGGATATACATGGACATAGACACTGTGTGCAGAAGACCTCTTTCTGATGTAATTGATTACAATTATAATTTTATCACATCGCTAGAGCTAGAAAAAAATTCAATGTTTACTCAATGGGGTTTTGGAGGACAAGCAAATAATCCTATTCTAACTAACCTAACAAACTATATTATAGAAAATGTTGATGGTTGGCCAGATAATCAAAATTCTTTAAAAACTGATTTAACTGGGCCAGTGTCTTTTCAAAAAGCGGTAGTTAGCGTATTGGGTAACGACGCAGACTCAATAGTTAATTTAATGGATTCACATGATAGTAGTGTTTTAGATTTTGGTTTGACCTGGGAAGATCGAATTAAAAGTGCTACAGAAGAAATAAATAATTCTCCTGCAGCGCAAAAAGAAAAATTTGGGCTGTACACCTATAACTTTAATCAAGCTGGTAGACATTTTATGTCTTCGCAAAGGTGGACAGACAATACATTTGGCAAACCAGGAGTTGTAACTAGAATTCTTGGTAGAAATCCTAGACAAATAAATACTGATTATGCTGAGGTTAAAATATATTTAAAAAATAGACCTGGCTATAACTCGTTTGGAGGAATGTAAATGGCATTTGATTTAATTGGTTTAAATCCAACTGGAATAGAGGGAAGGCATTTTAGAAGAAATATTACTGCCTGGTACTATTTTTGGGATAGTATTAGTGATCTTTATCCAGAGATAGCGTCTAAAGTTGAATACGCATATTCTAATGATGGAGATATATTAGACAAAGAGTCTTGCGAAAAGTTAGCAACATTAATGATTGATGACATAGAAAATGGAACCATTAATCATTATTGTTATCAAAACTTTACAGTAAAGAAAATTATATCTCCTTCATACGCAGACTACTACGATTTTTATTTATTTTTAACTCAATCAGGTGGATTTAAAATATGTTAAAGCTTTATCAGAGCAAAGAGTGGTTGTATAGAAGATATGTTGTTCAAAAGAAAACCGTAACAGAAATAGGAAAAGAATGCGGTGTATCTGCTATGACTATACAAAGATACCTAGAACAGTTTGGGCTGATTAAAAAAAGATGACTAATCCAGAAGCTTTTGATAATATTTATATAAATAATACGTGGGGTTTTAAAAGTGGAGCAGGCTCAAACCCAGTATTTGCTAAGCCATGGATTGATCTTGTTAATTATTTTCTTTTAAGAAAAGATGTTAAGACTGTAATTGATGTTGGTTGCGGAGACTGGAGAATAGGTAAATGTTTAAATTTAGAAGGTAAAGATTACACTGGTATAGATATAAGTTCAGTTATTTTAGAAGAAACATCATTAAATGCTAAAGAAAATATTAAATTTATACATGGAGATTTTGAAACTTTAGACATACATGATGCGGATTTAATTTTAATTAAAGATGTATTACAACACTTGACAAACTCTTCTATATATAATATTATTAATAAAATCATGGGCAAAACAAAATATGCTTTGATTTGTGATGATTTAGATAGAGATAATAAGGCTAATAATAATGCAGATATTTTGCCAGGATTACACAGATTTATTGATCTATCTCAAAAACCCTTTAACTTTAATTTTATACAATTAGAATATTTTAAGGGCAAAAACATTAGTCTATATATTAGAGATGAGGAGCGGTAAATGTTAAAGCCAGTATTTGAAGATGTAAAAGATTTTAATTGTTCAGATTTATATTTAAAGTCAGTTAGTGCTCCTTCAGGCGCTAAAATCTGGGGCGCATGCCATGAAATTGCACATTTATTAATTGAAAAGAATATATCATATGGAGACTCAGCATTAAGTCCAGCACGTATATTTTCTCAAGCGGATTCTGTAGAACAACTTAAAGTTAGAATTGATGATAAATTAAATCGGGTTATGCACAATCAAGGGTATGCTGGGGATAATGATGTCGACGATCTGATTGGATATTTAGTTTTATATAAAATAGCTAAATCTGTTTGATTTTTTAGTCGACTAGAAGTATAATGTATATATGACAGAATTAGAGCCAGCGGTACATTTTGACCGAATGAATAAAGTAGTTGAAGAGCTGCTAAAAGGAAATACTCCAACTCAAATAGCAACTGCTACTGGTTTTAAAAGAGCTGAAGTAGTTGAACTAATTGATGAATGGAAGCAAGTAGTCCATAACGATGTAAGTTTGCGTGGTAGGGCTAAGGAAGCAATTTCTGGAGCAGACCAGCATTATGCTATGCTTATTAAAGAAGCCTGGAAAACTGTAGAGGATGCAGATACTCAAGGTCAGTTAAACGTTAAAGCAGGCGCACTTAAATTAATTGCAGACATAGAGACTAAAAGAATTACAATGCTTCAGGCCGTTGGCGTTTTAGAAAGCAATGAAATTGCATCTCAAATTGCAGAAACAGAAAGAAAGCAAGAAATTTTAGTTGGCATATTAAAAGAAGTAACCGCTGGATGCCCTAAATGCAAACTAGATGTAGCAAAAAGATTGTCTCAAATAACTGGTATTGTTGAATCCGTAGTAGTAGAAGAGTCCGATGTCGTTTGATTTTAACGATCTAATTGATCTACTTGATGGCGAAGAGTTTGAAGAGAAACCAGTAGACCTTCGTGAATTTGTTACAAGCCCAAACTATTTAGGTCTTCCTCCGTTATCAGATCTTCAATATACTTTGATTGAAAAAAGTTCACAGATATATAAAGAGTCCACACTTATAAAACTATTTGGAGAAGAAGAAGGAAAAAGAATTGCAAAACAAACTGCAACAGAAGTAGTTGCACAGTTAGGCAAGGGAAGTGGAAAAGATTACTGTTCTACTATTGCTGTTTCATATATAGTATATTTACTATTATGCTTAAAAGATCCAGCTTCTTATTATGGGAAGCCACCAGGAGATGCAATTGATATTATTAATATTGCTATAAACTCACAACAAGCAAACAATGTTTTCTTTAAAGGATTTAAAACTAGAATCGATAAATCTCCCTGGTTTGTAGGAAAATATGAAGCTAAAGCATCTGAAATGAAATTTGATAAAGCAATTACAGTTCATTCAGGACACTCAGAGCGTGAAGCGTGGGAAGGTTACAATGTTATTGTTGTTATTCTAGACGAGATATCTGGCTTTGCTATTGAAAATACAACAGGACACGATCAAGCTAAAACTGCTGATGCTATATACGATATGTACCGTGCATCTGTGGATTCTCGTTTTCCAGATTTTGGTAAAGTAATTCTTCTATCATTTCCAAGATTTAAAAATGATCCAATTCAAAAGTTTTATGAGTCAGTTATTGGAGAAAAAGAGACAGTAATTAGAACACATAAATTTAAAATTGACGAGGACCTTCCAGATGGAACTGAAGGAAATGAGTTTGAAATTGAATGGGAAGAAGACCATATAAAATCATACCTTATTCCAAAGGTATATGCGTTAAAGAGACCCACATGGGAAGTAAATCCAACAAGAAGTATTGAAGATTTTAAAACAGCATTTTATAAAAATACTATGGACGCTTTGGGTAGATTTGCTTGCATGCCTCCAGAAATGATTGATGCATTTTTTAAGTCAAGAGAAAAAGTAGAAAAGGCTTTTAATAATACTGGAATTGCAGTAGATAAATTTGGAAGACTAGAAGAATGGTTTAAGCCAGACCCAGACAAAAAATATTTTATTCACGTTGACTTGGCTCAAAAGCACGACCATTGTGCAGTTGCAATGGCACATGTTGATAGATGGGTAAATGTTAAAGTTACAAATGATTACTCTCAACCAGCTCCAATAGTACATGTAGATGCAGTAAGATATTGGACTCCTACACCAGATAAGTCTGTAGACTTTACTGAAGTAAAAGACTATATTCTTTCTTTAAGGACAAGAGGTTTTAATATCGGTGTCTGTACCTTTGACCGATGGAACTCTCACGATATGATGCAACAATTAAAGCAATATGGAATTAATACAGAAATTTTGTCAGTTGCAAAAAAACATTATGACGATATGGCTATGGTTATTTTAGAAGAAAGAATTAGTGGCCCACACATACCGTTACTTATTGATGAATTGCTTCAGCTTAAAATTATGAGAGACAAGGTAGACCACCCACGAAAGGGCTCAAAAGATTTAGCTGATGCAGTTTGTGGATCAATATTTAATTCAATTAGCAGAACAAGACCAGACTTGAATAATGAAATAAATATTCATACATATGAATCTATGTCCATGTATGATGATTTTAGTAGAGATAAATCAGACGTTATTAGCACAAACATGATTCGTCCGCCCAGGATGCCAGAACGTTTGTCAGATGCCTTGGAAGGGATGGAAATAGTATGAGTACATATCAAGAAAAAGCAAAAGAGTGTAAGTGTTGTGGTAAGCACGTTCCTCTTCCTACAGTTTTAAAAGACTACAATGGAGTTACTGTATGCCCAACTACATTTTCAAACTGCATGGAATATAAAAGAATATGGAAGTCTTTAGGCCAAAGGCCGAGTGGCTCAGTTAGGAAACATTTTTCAGAGTACGTTCAAAACCTTGTTGAACAGGAAAATTTAAATGAGTCATAATCAATGGTTCTTAAATCCTTTAGGAGACATTAATTTAACAGATGAAAACTATAATACACTTCTATATAACAATATAGACAGAGGAAACTTTAGTTATTTAAAAACATTAGGAAGATCTGGTTCGGTTCATGATTATATACGTTACAACTATAATAGTCATGGATATAGAAGTATAAAATTTGAAAAAACAAAAGATTTTTTAGCTGCAGGATGCTCACAAACATTTGGTGTTGGTGTCGATGAAGAGTTTATATGGTCAAATGTTTTATCTAAAAAACTAAATGTAGAAATGCCTAATTTATCAATTGTTGGAGGCTCAATACCTTCCATAATCAACAACCTGTTCGCCTACTTTAAAAGTTTTGGGGAACCTAAGACCCTATTTTTATTTTTGCCAGACCCATATAGAATGCAAATACCTACACAAAGAAAATATATAACTTCTGATCATATTAGAGAAGAAGACCCCAGAGAGCCAAATCCAAACTACTTGACCTATCTTTATCTTCAAAGAAACAAAAGAAGAGAATTTGAAAAATATCAAAAGATGCCATTCGACTTAGAAAGCATTCTAACTCCAGACATACCTTTTCTTTATAGCATGAGAGCAATAGAAAATTTAATACAATATTGTGATAATTTTAATATAAAGTTAATGTGGTCTACTCACGACATGGGCTTTAATTCAATGATGTCTGATGTAAAATATAAAAATTATGTAGACTCCGAAGAACATTTATGGGCTGTAGAAGGTTACTATGGTAAAGATCATTTTGGCTATGAAAAGTTTATTACGACAAAAACTGTATACAAGGGCATTCCATGTCATGAAGAACTAAGAAATTTAGACCCAAGGATATTTGAGCGTGGTAACGATGGCTCTCATTACGGGATACATCAACACTACCATATTGCAGAAATTTTTGAAAAGGCTTTTAATGACTAAACAGCCCGTATATAGAATAATGTATTTTGTCCAAAGAGTTAAAGTTAAACTTTTTAAAAAAGATAAAGATCAGAGAAAGTACATATACTAATGATAATAATGGGAATAAATGAATCTTCTCACGATGCATCAGTATCTTTAATTCAAGACGGTGAGATACTTTTTGCTGGGCATGCAGAAAGATATAGTAAAGAAAAAAATGATTGGTACATTAATGAATCTTTAATTAAAGATGCATTACAATATGGGTTTCCAGATCGTATAGCTTATTACGAGAAACCCCTTTTAAAGGCCTCTAGGCTGCTTTTAAGAGGCGGAAACGGAGACTGGATACCAAAGTATACGGTCAGGAATATTTTTGGCAGACCAGTCCCTCAAACGTCATTTAAACACCATTACTCTCATGCAGCAGCAGGATACTATACTAGTAAATTTAATGACTGCGTTATTGTTGTTTTAGATGCAATAGGAGAATTTAATACTTCAACAATATGGGTCGGCGAAGGAAATAAAATAAAGCAAATAAAAAAGTTTAACTACCCACTTAGCTTTGGACTTTTTTATTCTGCATTTACAAAACTTATTGATTTAAAGCCTAACGAAGAAGAATATATTATGATGGGTATGTCTGCATATGGAGACCCAGAAAGATATTTTAATCAGGTTAATTCGTATTTCCCTTCAATAATAGAACAAAAATATAACTTTCATAAAGGTATACATGATTTTAATTGGGGTCGCATACCATGTATGGCAGGGTTAGAAGGCACTGGATATGCAAAAGAATACTTCGATCAAATGAAGTTTGATCTTGCTGCCGCTGTTCAAAAAGTATATGAGATTAGGCTCATGGAATTCATGAGATATGCAAAAGCAAAAACTGGTAAAGAAAAGTTAGTTTTTATGGGTGGATGTGCATTAAATTGTTCTGCTAATACTAGATTGTGGGAAATATTTGATGACATATGGATTATGCCAAACCCAGGAGACGCAGGAAGTTCTTTGGGGGCAGCTGCAGCTTTGTATGGAAAACATTTAAATTGGCAATCCCCCTACCTTGGACATAATATTGTTGGAAAGTATCCAGTTGATGAAATTGTAAATGGCATTAAGCAAAATGGAATTGTTGCCGTTGCAAACGGCAGGGCTGAGTACGGACCCAGAGCACTTGGAAATAGAAGTATTTTTGCTGACCCAAGAGATATTTCTATAAAAGATAAAGTAAATAGCATTAAGCAGAGAGAAAAGTTTAGGCCATTTGCTCCAGTAATTTTAGAAGAGTTTGCTAGCGAATGGTTTGATATGAATTTTTCTTCTCCATACATGCAGTATGCAGTTAAATGTAAATATCCAGATAAAGTTCCAGCAGTTGTTCATGTTGACGGAACCTCAAGAGTGCAGACTGTAAATAAAGAACAGCACCCAGGCCTGCATATGGCTCTAAGAAAATTTTACTGGGAAACTGGTATACCAATGCTGCTAAATACAAGCTTAAATATTAAAGGGCAACCAATTGTAAATGATTTAAATGATGTTAAAATCTGGCAAGAGCATTACGGGGAAAAAATATATGTCTGATAGAAGAAATAATCCATGGCAAAGGTCTGGTAAGCTATATGGAACTATACAAGATGCAATATTTGGCAATGTCGATAACGACTTTGAGATGAACGATTACAAAAAGAGACGAATATATTTAAATGATCTAGGAGAAGAAAATTTTGTAGCTTATACTCATACTGGGTTTAAGCATAATATATTGTATAAACACAATAAATTGCACTATAGATGCGAAGATTTTGATAAAAATGTTGACATATTATTTTCTGGATGCTCAATGACATATGGGTATGGCCTTCCAGTAGAACTTACATTTCCACATATTGTATCTAATAAACTAAATTATTCTTATGCAAACATAGGCTTGTTGTCTGAATCAGTTTCATCTCAAGTCAGAAGAACATTTGCTTACTTTAAAAAATATGGACACCCTAAATATTTATATGCAGTTTACCCAGATTTTGGAAGAATGGAATTTCCAACAAATAGTAAAGGTTTTATTACTGGAACCCAGAAAAAAATTACAAAACAAGATATTATGGAGAGAAGTAATAACTTAACTGCTTGGCTTCAAAGAAATTTTTTGCAAAATGCACATATGCCTGGAAACTTACCTAATTTAAAACTTTCTGCCCAACCTCATATTGCAGAAGAAGTTATTACTCCAGAAATACCACATTTTTATTCTTCTCAACTAATATTAATGTTACAACAATATTGTGATATTGCTGGAATAAAGTTTGAATGGACTACGTGGGACCAAGATCAATACAATATAATGTCTCAGTTTGAAGATTTTCCAAATATATTTAATCTTAATATGGATAAATGGACACCAGACTATGATAATACTTTAGACAACTATACAGACAATTCAAGCTGCCATAGTCAAATGAGAGAGGATTTAGGCACAATGTTTCATTTTGGCATGGATAGAGAGTACGGCATAGACCACGCTCATTGGGGAGCTCATAGGCATGCACATGTTGCAGATATTATACTTTCTCGTATAAACAGAATTCTTGTTGACTAAAAATATTCATAAAGATATAATGTGATTATGGATGACTTTATGGATTACGACTCAAGGCTAAGCCACTACATTGAAATTGGGGCTATATCAATTGAGGGGGTAGATCCAAATGGAGAACTAATACTTTCTGTTACTGATAAGGCTAAAGAGTTAGCTCCAGATTTATGGCAGGCTCATATAGAATACGTAGACAAACAATTAATTAATTTGTATGAAAAGGGATTAATTGAAGTAGAATACAATGAAAATTTAGAGGCAACATTTAAACTTTCTCCCACAGCGGTAGAAGACATAAAAGATAAAGGCATATGGTTAGTAGATGAAAAAGATGAATAATATTGTCATCCCCCTTGCAGGAGAAGGCAAGCGCTTTGCAGATTTTGGATATGACGTGCCTAAGCCTCTTATTGTGGTTGATGGCAAAACTTTAATTGAGCATGCAATAACAACAATTGGTATACCTGGAAGATTTATTTTTATCACCAAAAAATATAAAAATGAAAAATATAACCAAGAGCTTACATCTATATTAAAATCATGTGCTCCAGATTGTGTGGAAATAAAAGTCGACGTTAAGCATCGTGGTGCTGCAGACGCAGTTATGTTTGCTAAAGAGTATATTGATAATGATAGTCCACTATATAATGCTAACTGCGACCAGATACTTGATTGGGATGCAGAAGAGTTTGTAAATACAGTAACAAATAATGGGTGCGACTCTGCTGTAGTTTTGTTTAAGTCTAGAAGCCCAAAGCATGGGTATGCAGAAATTGTAGACAATAAAGTAACTAAATTAGTAGAAAAAGATCCTATAACAGATCATGCTATGGTAGGCTTTCATTATTGGGCAAAGGGTTCAGATTTTGTAAGGTCTGCAGAAGCTTTATTAAACAACGATGGATCAGATGAGGTTTATATATCTCATACAATAAATGGATTAGTAAATGATGGATACTATGTTTATCCATATTTTATTCCAAATAACGAGTATATTAATCTAGGCACCCCTGACGACGTGGCTTTGTATTTAGGCAAGGTTAAAGAATTTTATACAGAAAAACCAAAAACAATATTTTGCGATATAGATGGAACAATAATTAAGCATGCACATATGTTTAGCGAGATAAGCAAACATAAATCAGAAGCGCTTGCTGGTGTTGTTGCAAAGTTTAATGAGTGGGACGCAAAAGGCCATAAAGTAATTTTAACTACCGCAAGAAAAGAATCGGCAAGGCAAGGTACTGAAAAAGCTTTAGAAGAGTTAGGTCTTTCTTGGGACCTTTTAATTATGGGGGTTACTAGCGGCACAAGAGTTTTAATTAACGATAAACTAAATAGAAGAGATCCAGATAGAGCAGTTGCAGTAAGTTTAATTACAGACGAAGGATTTATTTCAGAGGATTGGTCTAAATACGGATTATGAAGTTGTCTAAGCTAAATGAAACAATAGGCGGATGGTTTGTTGGTAATTTCCCACAGGCGGCTTTTCAAACAGATGCATGCGAAGTTTCATATAAATATCACCATAAGGGTGAACATTGGCCCGTACATTATCAAGAAAAAGTTATAGAAATAAATCTTATGGTTCGAGGAACTATGAAAATGCATGACAAGATTTTACAGGAAGGCGACGTATTTATACTTTATCCATATGAAATAGCAGATCCAGAATTTATAACTGACTGCGAAGTTGTTTGTGTTAAAGTTCCTGGAATAACAAACGACAAGGTTGTAGTAAAAAAACAATGAAGCTTATAGCTCACAGAGGAAATGTTTTTGGACAAAATCCTGAAAAAGAAAATCATCCTGATTACATATTAGAGGCTTTAGAGTATGGCTGTGAAGTAGAATTAGATTTATGGGCAAAAGATAACGATTTATTTCTAGGGCATTCAAGCCCCGATTATCCAATATCTTCAGAATTTCTTGAGTCAAATTCTGAAAAATTTTGGGTTCATTGTAAAAATATAGAGGCCCTTTGGATTTGCATGTTTAAATTAAAAAATATCCATTATTTTTGGCATCAGGAAGATGACGTATCGGTTACAAGCAAAAAAATTTTTTGGACATATCCAGGTAAACCTTTAACTCCAAACTCTGTTTTACTTATTTTAAATGAAGAGGCTTTAAAAAAAGAACAAATTGGTGGAGATATATACGGAATATGTACAGACTATGTAGATGAAGTAAAGGGGCGCTTAATTAATGCATAACAATGGCATGAAGGCTAGATTTGAGTTTGATTCCGTAGAAGCAGTTGATGTTCCAGAATCAGTTGGAAAAATATTTAAATTAAAAAATGTTAATTTTACTCCTAAACAGGGTGCTGAAGTTGTTGAAGTTCCAGGTAAAACATTTTTTGTTAGTGCAGGGTATTACATATGGCATTTTTTGTTTGATGAAATTGCTGCCTACATATATGTTAAAAAACATGTTAAAGATTTAAATTTAATGTGGGTATATCAGCCAGATATTAGATCTAATACCAAAGAAGATTTTTTAAATGAAATAAAAACAAGATCTTTTCATAATGAAAACACAACTGGAATAGAAGTTCATAAATACTTTGAAGATGTTATGAGAATTTTTGGCGGACAAGACTATGTTTTTTGCCCTAAAGAAAGAGAAACAAACTATCATTTTGAAGAATTATATTTAGTTTGGGATCCTCATGATTTTTTTGTTGATAAAAAATATAAATTTTTACAGCTAGGAAACCATTGGTCTGGTGTGCCGTATGCTTGGTGGACTAGATATAATTGGCAAGAAGGCGATAGATTTACTGGCGATATATTTGAGCATCAATGGTGGAGAAGAATAGGTATATCTGAAATGAGAAGTATCTTCTTAAAAGAATTAGAATCTTATCCTGAAATGCCTTATAAAAAAATTTTTATTTCTAGAAGAGATGCTGATGCAAGATACAGTAAGGAGTTAACAGAAGAAAAAGATAAATTATCTTTTTTTAGATACGTGGATCCAGAAATTAATAATATGATTGAAGATTATTATGTAGAGCGTGGATACCATCCAGTTAATTTTGAGGGCATGTCTTATTTAGATCAATTAAATTATATAAGAAGCGCCACACATGTTGCTGGATTAATTGGATCTGGATTTACAAGCCTGTTTGTTGCAAAGCCAGGTTGCGTAGTAACAGAGATACTAGTAAATAAAAAATATAACTACACGTATAAGTTTCTTGCGGATATTGTTCCATTTAGGCTACACAGAATAGATCTTAGGTTACTAGTAGGAACACCAGAAAAGTTTCAAGAAATTTTTAAATTAAAAAATGATTACATAGATTCTTTGGAGGAAAGCTATCAAAAATATAATCCAAACAATTAATGTTATGGACATATTTCCAGTTACCGAAACTACTTTTTGTATGAGGTTTCCTAATATGCAATACACTTCTTACGCAATGAAGCAGAGTGAGTATCCATTAATTCCAAAGTTAGACGTTGAGCCAAATTTAAATAGAGACATACTTGTTCTTCCCTATGTTGAAAAATATTTTCATACATTTTTTGAGTATATTCCTAAAATTTTATTTTTAAAAAATATTAATCCAGCAGTCTTAGTTATATTTGTGTGTTCTGAAAAAACACAGTATGATGAGGATACGAATCTTTTTCATTCTTGGAAAAATATTGGTAATCATAGAGAAGATCATTTTAAAGATTTTTTAGATAGATCTCAAATTAGTTATGTTTGCACCTATAAAGACTCTGATTTTTTTAAAAATATGATTGCTCGTTCTGGATATGTATTTTATGATTCAATAAAAAAGATTCATATGAAAAGATGGATGAATGATTTTTATAAATTTCCAAGCTCGATATCTTATTTTCCAACCTGTTCTCAGACTACAGATACGCTTTTACCAATGGTAAAATATTTAAAGGGCATCAACAATGACAATATAGAATCTTTTAGGTCTATATATATATCTAGAAGAAATTTTCCAGAAAGAACTTTAGATAATGAAAAGCAACTAGAACAATTTATGCTAGATAGTGGGTATGAAGTATATTGTTTTGAAGATATGAATATTTTTGATCAAATAAGGTTAGCAAAAGAATCAAAAAGAATTATTATTTTGAATGGTTCGTCTGCTGCTAATTGCGTATTATCAAATCCAGGAACAGAAGTTATTGCTTTTAATAATGGCGCTGAAATTGTAGGGGTTTACGAAAATGCATGTAAAATGTATAATATAGATTATAAATTAATAGAGATGCCAAATAACGATGCATTATGGATTATTGATTATTTAAAACAAAATAATTTAAACAAGCCTTTGTAGCTCAGAGGACAGAGCAGGACTCTTCTAAGGTCTTGGTCGCAGGTTCGACTCCTGCCAAAGGCGCAATTGGGGATTAGCTCAGCAGGCAGAGCGGGAAGCTGTTAACTTCTAGGTCATAGGTTCGAATCCTATATCCCCAGCAAACATTATCAAATAAATTTTATTTTTTACCCCATATGTATACAGGAATATTAATTTCTTTTGCTATTTCTAATTCAAGGCGGGCACCCTTTGATTGCTCCCACCCTTCTATCATTACTATGGCTTCTGCTTCCAGTAATTGTTTAATATCTTTACGCATGTACTCATGTCTTGGCAAATCTTTTTTACCTTCAAAAGCCTCAGCAGGATTAAATACTATTGCACCTTCTTGCCTAAGTATTTTAGCAACTTTATTAAAAGCTGGATGGTTAAATTCTGGAATACCAGTCATAGGTCCAGATATATATATATATTTACCATTCATTATTGTCACTAATTATTTCCTTTTTTATTAAGGCATAAAATATCCAGGATGTGGTATTAAGCAGTCCATATATGCGTATCTTGTACCAGAAGTAACCTCAAGTGTTTCATGCTCATACTCTCTATCAACTTTAAAAATCAATAAATCATTTTCTTCTGGTTTATACTTAAAATTAATTTTTGGAAAGTTAATCTCTCCGCCTTCAAAATCTCCAATATACAACCCTATTTTGTAATAAGCTATTGGATTATCGTTAATATAAAAAGAAGAATTGTTATTTATTTCAGCAAATTGTCCAGTTTTTAATCTTACAAAATTAGCATGTTGATACATCCAATACTCTGGAGCAAAATAGTTAAATATTGGATCATGAAACTGATTATCTATGACATCAAGGCTGCACTTATCTCCCCAAAATGTACCCTCTATGTCGCCTATTTCATAGTTTCCATGTCTATGCCAATCATTTTCTTCAAAACTATTTAGTTTATCTTTATATATTGTTAATAGTTCTGGATCTAAATAATTTTTAATTAAATAAATTTCATCAAACAGCTTAACTGTTCTAGGATCAGATTTAAATCTAGGCTCAGTTACGAGCATCATCGGCAGTCCAAAGGTCTCCGAGTAGCCATCTTCCTATAGACTCTTCAGATCGGTCATTTACGTACTTAAAGTACTTATCACTCTTGTAATTATAAAAAGTTCCTGGGGCCATATCATATTTTGTTGCAAAACAAGAAAATGCGTATCTTACGCCCTTTGTTACAGGTTTAGTTGCATGAAAATATGGAGCTTCTGCTCCGTGAATAACCACGTCTCCAGGTTCTGGCTTATATACTAATTCTCCAGGCATGCATTCAATATCACCATTAGGCTTTAATGTGCCATCTGCTAAAAATGCTGGATAAAAAACTTCTCCGCCTTCAAATTCAGATAGGTAGGTTACTACTCCGTAATCAATAAGACTACATGTTCCGTACGTATCTTCTTGGGTTAACTCATGAGCCTTGTCTTTTCCAGGATTGTCTGCATGTAAAAACATTCCTTCGTGACCAACTCTAGATGTAATTACTTGTGATTGAGGATTAATTACATAATCTGGGTAGAGCAATTCTGAAACATGCTCCCATAGATCTATAATTCCAGGCACTGGTGGACTCATTTTATCGTCATACCAAGGAATTGCATTGCCCTCTTCTTTAAAAGATTCTGGATTAAATGTGTCTAATATTTTAACAAATCTATCGCACATTTCACGAGGAACATACCCTTTAAATACGTATATACCTTCGGTTAATTTAGTGCATCCTGGCTTATCATAGAACATATATGTATTATATCACAGCTAAAATTCGACCCTTCCTACATTATAAATAAAATGCTATAATATATAAATGAGTATAGAAAACCATAAATGGGTTCGCCTACCTAGCGGGGAAGTAAACGAGGCCTATCTTGACCATAACACACACAAAGGTCCTTTTTGTGTAAACTGTTTTAAATTTTTCTGTTTACAATGTGAAAAAGACTTAGGGCTAAATAGTAGTGGATCTGC
>Ga0315899_10002024_pt1 | contig 22731 bp, 23 predicted proteins | sample LakEriMetagenome_2_FD_203518 | JGI IMG/M metagenome (GOLD analysis project Ga0315899, IMG submission 203518) | Freshwater fungal communities from buoy surface, Lake Erie, Ohio, United States - Buoy 4 MA112 | ecosystem: Environmental > Aquatic > Freshwater > Lake | place: USA: Lake Erie, Ohio... | reverse complement strand
ACGGCCAATGTGGCCTCGGGCGTCACGTCGCGTTTGGCCGGTCCCGTGCCGCCCGTGGTCAGCACCAAGTCACATCCCAGGTCAACCAACTCAATGAGCGTTCGGCTGATCAGCGTTTGCTCATCGGAGATCAGGCGTGGCTCCCAATCGATGGGGTTGCGCAAAGCACGGCCCAGCCAATCGCTCAAGGCGGGCAGGCCTTTGTCTTCGTAGACACCGCTGGAGGCGCGGTCGCTGATGGAGACGATGCCAATGCGTACACGCTCCAAGGCGGGCGAGGGGGCTGGGGTATCAGGCATGGCTGGTGTTGAGCTGGGATTTGATGAGGAGAAACAGTTCGCGAAAGGCCCGGCCTTGGCGCGGCGCCAGGCCTTGGGATACGGTTTTGGCGTCGCTCAGGTGGTCTTTGCGCGCTTGGCGCACCAGGGCACGCAATTGTTGGATATCGGTATCAGGGTGTTGGGTGACCCACTCATCCAGTGCCGCATCGTTGTCGATCAAGCGCAGCCGCCATTGCTCGCTCAGGTGCAGGGACAGGGTTTCGCTGGCACTGCCGCTGTGCTGCTCAAACAAGGCATCTCGAATGGCTTGCAAGGCCTCCTCGGGTAACTTGCGCATGAGCTTGCCAATGAACTGCATTTGCCGCCGCCGGCCTTCAAAGTTGGTGATTTGCCGCGCATGGACCAGTGCATCCGATAATTTTTCGTCCACATGGCCTTGGCTGGTCAGGCGCAGCATCAACGCGCTGCGCAGGCCCATCAGGTCTTCGCCGAGCTTTTGCAGCTCAACACTTTCGCGCTTGAGGTCGGTTTTGCTGGTGCCTTCATTGCCTTTGGCCTCGCGTTTGAGGGCGAGGTCTTCCTCGCTGCCTTCGGCCACGAATTGACCTTTGACGAAGTAGCCTTTTTTGGGTTTGCGTGCCATGTGGTGTGGGTTTGTATCCGGGTGTGCAAGCGGCATCACCTGGGGCAAGTATCATAGCCGCCGCTATGCACCATACCCCCACACACCGCGGCCACGCCGCCCACACCTCCCCTGAATACGCTGGCTTTAGCCATCGCCGAGACCAATTTGAGGCCTTGGTGGACCATGCCTTGTCGCATGCCAAAAAACTGGGTGCCACCGACGCCGGGGCCGAAGCCTCGGAAGCCTGTGGCTTGAGCGTGTCGGTGCGCAAGGGTGAACTGGAGACAGTGGAGCGCAACCGCGACAAATCACTGGGCGTGACCGTTTATGTGGGCAACCGCCGGGGCAACGCCAGCACCTCGGACTTTTCAATGGCGGCCATCGAGCGCACGGTGCAAGCCGCCCATGACATTGCCCGCTTCACCGCCGAGGACCCGATGGCGGGATTGCCTGACGCCCAAGACATTGCCCATCAACATGTTGATTTGGATTTGTTCCACCCCTGGGACATCACCAGCGAGGGCGCGGCTGAATTGGCTTTGCGCTGCGAGGCGGCCGCTTTGGACACCGATGCGCGCATCGTCAACAGCGAAGGCGCTTCGGTGTCGGCCCAACACAGCCATTTTTTCAGCGCCCACACCCATGGCTTTCGCGGCGGATATGCCAGCTCACGCCACAGTTTGTCGGTGGCCCCGATTGCGGCGTCGCCCGATCAAGAAGACGATATGCAGCGCGATGCTTGGTACACCTCGATGCGCTGCGCCAGTGACATGGCCGCCCCAGAGGCCGTGGGCCGCTACGCCGCCGAGCGGGCGCTGAGCCGCTTGCGCTCGCGCAAGTTGGCCACCATCGAATGCCCGGTGTTGTTCGAGTCCACCTTGGCGGCCGGGTTGATGGGCTCATTTGTGCACGCCATCAGCGGTGGATCTCTCTACCGCAAAAGCAGCTTCTTGCTCGACAGCATGGGCCAAGCGGTTTTTCCCAAGCACATTCAGATGCACGAAGACCCGCATGTGGCGCGGGGCAAAGGCAGTTCGCCCTTTGACGAAGAAGGCGTGATCACCCGCTCGCGCAAAGTGGTTGACGATGGCCGGGTGCAAGGATACTTTTTGAGCACCTACTCGGCGCGCAAATTGGGCATGCCCACCACGGGCAATGCAGGTGGATCGCACAACCTGAGCCTGACCTCCCGCCTGACCCGTGCCACTGACAACTTGCCCGCCATGCTGAAAAAGTTGGGCACAGGCTTGTTCGTCATTGAGTTGATGGGCCAAGGCGTGAATGGCGTGACCGGTGACTATTCCCGGGGCGCCAGTGGCTTTTGGGTTGAAAAGGGCGAAATCGCCTTTCCGGTCCAAGAGATCACCATTGCGGGCAACCTCAAAGACATGTTCCAAGGCGTTGAGGCCGTGGGTGCCGATACCTACAACATGGGCGCCAAGACCGTGGGCTCGGTGCTCATCAACCGCATGATGGTGGCTGGCAGCTGAGCCCCTTGCCAGCAGAATATTTGGCGGCCTTGGCCGCTTTGTGCTGGGCTTTTGGCAGCTTGTTCTCTGCCACCGCCGCCAGCCAATTGGGGGCCTTTTCCTTCACCCGCTGGCGCTTGTTTTTTGCCCTGGTTTTGCTGTGGGCTGTGGCTTTGTACACCGGTGAATGGCGCAGCTTGGACGGGCCCAGCGTGGCGTGGTTGGCTTTGTCGGGGTTGATCGGCATCTTCATTGGCGACACGGCTTTGTTTGCTTGCATGAACCGATTGGGCCCACGGCGCAGCGGTGTTTTGTTTGCCTCCCACGCCTTGTTCTCTGCATGTTTGGCCTGGGTTTTTTTGGGTGAAACCTTGTGGTGCTGGACGTTGCTTGGCGCGAGCTTGCTGGTGTCGGGTGTGATGGTGGCCATTGCCTGGGGGCGGCGAGGCAGCGAAACCCATGCTTGGGAGCGCACCCGAGGGAGTTTGGCCGTGGGTGTTTCATTGGGCTTGTTGGCAGCACTGTGCCAATCGGTGGCCACCTTGATGATCAAGCCCATGATGGCTTCAGGCATGGACGCCATCGCCGCCTCCGCAGTGCGCACCAGCGCGAGCTTTTTGGCCCATGCGGCCTTGTGGTGGGCGGGCGCACAGGTGGCCCAAATCCAGCAGCGCATGACACTGAAAACCGCTTTTCACACCTGGGCCAGCGCCACCATTGCCATGGGCGTGGGCATGACCCTGATTTTGCAAGCCCTCAAAACCGGGCCAGCCAATTTGGTGGGCCTGTTTTCGTCTCTCTCACCGGTGCTGTTGCTGCCCTTGTTGTGGGGCGTTTATCGGCGTCGACCCGCCGCCGGCGCTTGGTGCGGTGCGGCCATGGCGGTATTGGGGTCGGCCTTGATTTTGCGGGGTTGAGGGGCACAGGCACATCGTGTGGTGCTGGCCTGACAAGCGCTGGTCATTCAAGCCATCGGGTCTTGCTTGTGCAATGTCACCACTTGGCTGGAGCGCTTCCTCAAGCGAATGTTGATCATTTCAACGATCACTGAAAAAGCCATCGCAAAGTACACATAGCCCTTGGGAATGTGGTGTTCAAAACCTTCGGCAATCAAGACCACGCCCACCAACACCAAAAAACTGAGCGCCAGCATTTTGATGGACGGGTGATTGGAGACAAAGTCGCCAATGGCTTTGGCAAACACCATCATCAACACCACGGATACCATCACCGCTGCAATCATGATTTCGATGCGGTCGACCATGCCCACGGCGGTGATGATCGAGTCCAGCGAAAACACCAAGTCGATCAGCATGATTTGAACAATCACCGACATAAAAGTGTGGCCAGCGCGCGTGGACTGCTCGCCCTCAAAACCCTCCAAACTGTGGTGAATTTCCGTGGTGCTTTTCCAAATCAGGAACAAGCCACCCAAGATCAAAATCAAGTCCCGACCTGAAATTTCATGGCCTGCCAAGGTCATCAACGGCGCTACCAGGCCCACGATCCACGACAGAACCAACAGCAGACCGACCCGCATGAACATGGCCATGAACAAACCAATGCGCCGTGCCAATTCGCGTTTTTCGGGTGGCAACTTGTCTACCAGGATGGAGATGAAAATGATGTTGTCGATGCCCAGAACCAATTCAAGGGCGGTGAGGGTGGCAAATGCCATCCAAGCTTCAGGGGAAGTCAAAAGATCCATGGGTGTTGGGCCATTGGCCATCCGTTGGTATGAACTGGATTACACCTGAATGTCCGCCATTTCAACGCGCTGATGGACAGAAGCCTAGGGCTGATGGGTGTATTCCAAAGTCCAATCAGCCAACAGACGGGTTGGCAGTCGGTGTTGGCTTAACCCGGTATGGGCGCTTGCGTGCCTTCAATTTGCACGCGATAGCCAGAACGCACATTGGGCCAGTAATCCCACAGTGCTTTGTGTTGCGCGCAGCGGTTGTCCCAAAACGCGATCGAGTGGGCTTCCCAGCGGAACCGACAGGCCCATTCGTCTCGGCCAATGTGGCGGTACAAAAATTTCAAAATCGCTTCGCCTTCCGATTTGGGCAGTTCATTGATGTGGCTGGTGAAGTCCCAATTCACAAAAATACCTTTGCGCCCACTTTCGGGGTGGCGGGTGATGATGGGATGACTGGACTTGGGTGTGCCGGGGCCAAACACACGGGCACCGTCATGGGTGGCGCTCAGGCCTGAGAGAAAGGTTTTCATCGGCTCGGACAAGGCCTCATAGGCCGCATAGGTGCTGGCAAACATGGTGTCGCCGCCGCCATCGGGTGGGATGGTGTGGTTGTAGAGCATGCTGCCCAAGGGTGGCATGGGGGCACAGGATTGGTCGCTGTGCCAGCTTTCACCAGAAATGCGCTGCGAGGTTTCGTCGTAGTGAAATTTGCGCACCAAGGGATGGTCGGTGGACTTGCTGATGGTTTGTGCGCCCACGTGTTTTCCCAGGGGTCCAAACAATCCGGCAAAACGAATTTGGTCTTCAAAGCTGATTTTTTGATTCCGAAAAAACAGCACCTGGTAGCGGGTGAACGCATCTTTGACTTCGATGATCTGGCGTTCAGACAGAGCTTGTGTCAGATCGATATCGGTGACCACTGCGCCAATGTGTGGCGAGGCAGGGGTCACGGTGATGTTTTGGTAGGTGGCTGCCAATTGCGCAGGTGTGCGGGCGGTGATGGGTGCGCCGATGGAGCTGGTGAACATGTATTTCCTTTCAACCTGTGACTGGGTGGTCAGATCTCGTCAGTTGATAGACATGTCATCTGCCCCGGTTGGGATGCATTATGACCACACAATGGCATGAAATCCGCCCCGTTTCTCGATGGTCGCCATGGGCCTCAAAAGATGCGATCATCTGGCCTATCTTGAGTTGTTCTACGGGAGGTCATATGAATCAACGGCGGTTTTTGCTGCGCATTTTGCTCAGTTTTGTGTGCCTGGGGGCTGGGTCAGTGGCCATGGCACAAAGTTTTCCCAGTAAACCCATGCGCCTGATCGTGCCGTTCGCAGTGGGCGGCTCTTCAGACGTGATGGCACGCGGGTTGGCCAAGCAGTTATCAGATCAAATGGGCACGCAAGTGGTGGTGGAGAACCGACCCGGTGGTGGCGGCGGCGTGGCCATGGAAGCGGTGGTGAAATCAGCGGCCGATGGCCACACCCTGCTTTACGGCACCATCGGCACCAACAGCGTGGCGCCGGTTTTGTTCAAAAACCTGCCTGTCGATCCGGTCAAAGACCTGGTCCCTGTCTCGTTGCTGGCGTTGAACCCCAGTGTGTTGATCGTGAATGCGGCGCTACCGATACAAACGGTGGGTGAATTGATCGCTTATGCCAAGGCCAACCCAGGCAAGCTCAGTTACGCATCGGCTGGCAATGGATCTATTTCCCATTTGGCCACCGAGTTGCTCAAGACCACGGCCCAAATTGACATCTTGCACATTCCCTACAAAGGGGGCGGAGCGGCGTCGGCCGATTTGTTGGCGGGCAACGTCTCCATGATGATTGAGACCATCACCAATGCGATGACATTGGTCAAATCGGGCAAGGTGCGCGCCATTGCCAACTCTGGCAGCAAGCGCTGGTCCACTGCCCCAGAATTGCCCACCTTCATCGAGTCGGGTGTGCCAGGCTTCCAAGTGGACAGCTGGACGGGCTTGTTTGTGGCCACAGGAACACCCAAGCCCGTGGTGGATCGGCTCAATGCCGAATTGGTCAAGGCCGCTCGCGACCCGGCTTACCGCACTGCGATGAACAACATTGGCGTGGAGGCGACCAGTTCTTCCCCCGAAGCCTTTGCCAGTTTTGTGCGTGCTGAAATGAACAAATGGGCGCGGGTGGTTCAAATCACAGACACCAAGGTGGATTGAATCTCCCCAAGCTTTTGCCCCAAGGGCCCATGAATCTTCCCATCTGCGCAAATGCCATCGAGTCGGTTTCGCCAATCGCTCTCCAGCGCTGATTTGGCGCATTTGCAAGCCCTGCGGGATGGCGCTGTCGCGCCAAGCCCGGTCGATTCATACCGTTTTCTGATGGGTGCTCAGCCCTTGGGTTGGGTGAGGCGCCAGTATGTGCAAGCCCTTCAGTTGGCTTTGCCGGGTGTCAGTGGTTTGCTTGACCACGTGTGTTGGGACGCTGAGAAAAACACACCCGTGCAGCGTTCGCAGGCCTTGGCCTTGGCGGCCCAAAACCTGCGCGATCAAGGCTTGATCAAGGGTTGGCGCGATGAGTGTTACAGCCATTGGGGTGCTATTTCACATGACCCCGATCTGGCGCTGCCTGAGTGGTTTCGCCTGGAGCGCTCGGCTTTTCGATTTTTTGGCCTGCGCAGCCATGCGGTTCACATCAATGGCTTCACATCAGATGGGCGCATGTGGTGCGCACGCCGTGCGCTCAGCAAAGCCACCGACCCGGGCCGCTTGGACAATCTGGCGGCTGGGGGCTTGGCGGCCGACGAAACCGTTTTGCAATGTGCTGTGCGCGAGTTGGGGGAAGAGGCGGGACTGGTGCCGAGTTTGGCGCAACACATTCAGCGCGCGGGTCGCATCACCACGGCACGCACAGAGCCAGAGGGTTGGCACGACGAGACGCTGTTGGTGTTCAACTTGTGCGTGCCTGAGGCGGTGGTTCCGCACAACACCGATGGCGAGGTCAGCGAGTTTGTATGCCTCACACCCGCAGAGGTGATGCAGCGCATCCAAGCGGCTGATTTTTCCAAGGATGCGGCCTGCGTGATCGCCCAAGGGATATTGGGCGACCCAGGCCCTTGATTTCGCAGCCCATTGCGCTTTGTTGAATGGGTCAAGTCCAAAACAAACCATTCAACCGATCAGGTTGTCGATACGCAGTCAGTATTTTTCGGGAACGATCATGTCTTGGGGCACGGGGGCGCGGATGTAGTCTGGGTTGCGAACCCGCGCGGGCAGTGAAATTTCCGCATGTTCCACTTCGTGGTAGTCGAACTGACCCAGCAAATGGTCGATGCAATTGAGCCGTGCGCGCTTTTTGTCCACGGCTTGCACCACCCACCATGGCGCTTCAGGGATATGGGTGCGCTCAATCATGGTTTCTTTGGCGCGGGTGTAGTCCTCCCAGCGACGGCGGCTCTCCAAATCCATGGGGCTCAATTTCCATTGCTTCAAAGGGTCGTGGATGCGCCCTAAAAATCGCGCGTGTTGTTCGTCGTCGGTGATGGAGAACCAATACTTCAGTAACTTGATGCCACTGCGCCCCAGCATTTTTTCAAATTCTGGAACCGAGCGAAAAAATTCCTCGTACTCCTCTTCCGAGCAAAACCCCATCACCCGCTCAACGCCAGCGCGGTTGTACCAACTGCGGTCAAACAGAACAATTTCTCCCGCCGCAGGCAGGTGTGATGCGTAGCGTTGAAAGTACCACTGTGTGCGTTCGCGGTCGTTGGGCGCGGGCAGTGCGGTGACCCGGCACACCCGTGGGTTGAGCCGTTGGGTGATGCGCTTGATGACGCCGCCTTTGCCCGCCGCATCGCGGCCCTCAAACAAAATAACCACCTTTTGCTTGGTGGCCACCACCCAATCTTGCAGCTTGACCAGTTCACCTTGCAAGCGCAAGAGCTCGCGAAAATAGCTTGCGCGGGCATGTTTATCTTCAGCACTGGCGAGGGGGTCATTTTCGTCTTCGCCGTCTTCCAGCGACATCTCCAACTCCTCGTCAATGGAGTCCAAAAGATCTTCACGGATCTTGAGCAACTGCTCTGCGTCCAATGATGGCCTGTCATTCATGAAAATCTCCTTTGTATGCATCATCCTTGTTGTTTATGGCGAATTCATGACAGGTGTCACGAATTATTAACATATAAAAAGTAGAGTTTATAGATGCATACAGCCCAGTTTTGAGATGGATATCTTCAGGCAAGCCATTGTTTTGTGTTCAATGGTATTGGCGCTCAGTGCGCTGTCGGGTTGTGCCGTTCGCCCTTTGGTCTTGAACCATGTGGCCGATGCTTTGGCCATGCCAGGGCAAGATTTGGAGGATGACATTCTTCTGGCCCGGGAGGCGAGTGCTTTTTATCTCAAAGTGTCCGAATCGGTGTTGCGCGAAGCACCCGGAAATTTGAAGCTGGCTGAGTCTGTCAGCTCTGGCTTTACCCAATATGCCTATGCCTTTGTGTCCTTTGAGGCCGATCAACTGCAATCCAAAGATGCCAAAGCCGCGCAACGCATGAAAGAGCGCGCTGCTCGCTTGTATGCCAGGGCGCATGGGCACGCCATGAGGGCGCTGGAGAAAACCACGCCAGGATTTACCAAGGCCTTGATGCAAGCCCAGCCCAGCGCGTCTTTGCGCTTGTCTGCTGCGCAAGTGGGCGTGGCCTATTGGGCTGCCGCATCTTGGGGGGGGGTGATATCCCTGTCCAAAGACGACCCGGACAAAGTGGCAGACCTGCCTGCGGCCATGAGGTTGGCCAAATTGGCGTGGGAGACCCAGCCAGACCACGGCCGTGGCAGTTTGTCGAGTTTGATGGGTACGTTTGAAGCGTCCAGTCCGGGTGGATCGCTCGGCTTGGCGGAGAAATATTTCGATCAAGCCATTGCGCAAAGCCAGGGCCAAAGTGCTGGCCCTTGGGTGGCCAAAGCCGAAAGCATCGCCATGGCCAAGAACGACCCCAAATCGTTTGAACGCTGGTTGAAAGAGGCGATTCGGATCAGCGATGCCCACCGAAATTTGGAAAATGAAGTCATGCGCTCGCGTGCCGAATGGTTGCTGGACATGATCGACGATCTTTTTTGAAAGAGACCTATGTTGTACCGAATGGCGCGCCTTGTTTTCACGTTGATGTTGGGTGGTTTGATCAGCAGCACAGCCCTGGCATCTGAAAAGCCCTTGCGCATTGGCACCCTCGCGCCCAAAAATTCGCTGTATCACCGGCAACTTCTGGAGATTGGCGAGGCTTGGCGGCAGGCCCAAGGGGGCAATGCCAAATACGTGGTTTTCCCAGATGGGTCTCAGGGTGGGGAGGCCGAGTTGGCGCGGCGCATGCGCATTGGGCAGTTGCAAGGGGCTTTGTTGTCCATCGTGGGTTTGAGCGAAATTGAGCCGTCCATCAATGCCTTGCAGTCCATCCCTTTGCTGTTCAAGACCTGGGAAGAGGTGGATTACGTGCGAGAAAAAATGCGCACGTCGATGGAGAAAAAGTTTTTGGACAAAGGCTTTATCGTTCTTGCTTGGGGGGATGCAGGTTGGGTTCGCTTCTTCTCAAAAGATGCGCTGATGCGCCCTGACGACTTTAAGAAAATGAAGTTCTTTTCTTTTGCCGGTGAAAGCGAGCAACAAGAGATCATGAAAAGCCTGGGCTTCACGCCCGTGCCCCTGGAGACCACCGACATCTTGCCCTCGATCCAAACCGGCATGATCAACGTGGTGCCCTCAACGCCTTACTTTGCCTTGGCCACACAAATCTACGGCAAAGTGCCTCACATGTTAGAAATTAATTGGGCGCCCGTGGTGGGCGCCTTGGTGGTGACCCAAAAAGCCTGGGACGACATGTCCCCAGCGGGTCGCCAAGCTTTGCGCACGGCGGGCGAGAAAGCTGGGGTGCAAATTCGCAACAAAGCCCGACAAGAAGTCGAAGAGGCTGTGGAGGCGATGCGCAAGCGGGGCCTGGTGGTGAATAAGCCCAACCCTGACCAACTGCGTGAATGGCAAGAGTTGGCGGATAAGTTGTACCCGCGCATTCGCGGCAATTTGGTGCCAGCAGAAACCTTTGATGAGGTGTTTCAGCACATCAAAGCCTACCGAGCTGGGCGCAAGTGATGCGGTATTGGGGGCGGATTGATGAAGCGCTGGCCGCCTTGGCACTGGCGCTGATGGTGTTGATACCGCTGGTGGAGATGGTGGGGAGACCCATCACGGGCCGTGGCTTTGAAAATGCCCCACTTTTTGTGCAACACATGGGCTTGGTGATGGCCATGTGGGGTGCTGTGGTTGCCCAACGCCACGGGCATTTGACGAGTTTGGGCCGCTTGTTCGAAGGCGGCGAATGGTTTGCCCGTTTGGCTGCGGGGGTCATTTGCGGTTGTTTGACCTGGGCCAGTTGGCAGTTTGTCAAATCTGAAATGGTCTCACCCAAAGACTTGGCCTACGGCCTGCCCATGTGGTGGCTGCAATTGGTGATGCCCATTGGTTTTGCAATTTTGGGTGTCAAGTTGTCGGCGCAGGGTGCTGGTACGGGGTGGCGGCACCGGATCTTGGCCCTGATTTGGCCTCTTGCTGGCCTGGGCTTGGCCGCCTGGTGGGATGGTGAGGTCTTGGTTTTGTGGCCCTGTTTGGCTTTTTTGGTGGCCGCCTTGCTGTGCGGTGCCCCTATTTTTGCCGTGTTGGGTGGCTTGGCCTTGGCATTCTTTTGGAGCGAGGGCCTGCCTTTGGCCTCGATTGCTTTGTCGCAGTACCAAATGACCGTCAACCCGTCCTTGCCGGCGCTGCCCTTGTTCACCCTGGCCGGCCTGTTGTTTGCCAAAACAGGGGCGGTTCAACGCTTAGGGGTTTTGTTTTTGGCCATTTTTGGCAACGGTTTGCTGGGCACGTTGTTGGCGGCCACCGTGTTGTGCTCATTTTTCACCGCCTTCACTGGTGGCAGTGGGGTGACCATTTTGGCCTTGGGGGGCCTGTTGTTGCCTTTGCTGCGCAACGCTGGATACCCAGAGCAGCGCGGCATCAGTTTGGTGACCAGTGCCAGCGCTTTGGGCGTTTTGCTGGCCCCATCGGTGCCCTTGATCATGTACGCCATCATTGCCCGCGTGCCCATCAACACCATGTTTTTGGCCGGCTTGGTGCCTGCGCTGGTCATGGTGGTGTGCCTGTTGGTGTTTGGCGGTTACTTGCGCAAACATGACAGCGCACCTCGCACAGTGGTTCCCAACGTCGATGTGGGCCGCGCCATTTGGAGCGCTAAATGGGAAATATTGGCCCCAGTGGTGGCCATTGCCTCATTGGTCAGTGGTGTGGCCACACCCACAGAAAGCGCGGCATTGACCGCGGCCTATGCCATCTTGACTTTGGCATTCGCCCACCGGGAGCTGACCTGGCGGTCCTTGGGCGAGTGCTTGTCCCAATGCGCTCAAATCATCGGTGGCGTGATGTTGATTTTGGGCATGGCCTTGGGGCTGACCAACTACTTGGTGGATGCCGGCATCCCTGACTTGGTCATCGATGCGGTGCAAGGCTTGACCCAAAACAAGTACGTTTTCCTCCTGGCATTGAATGTGTTTTTATTCTTCGCGGGCGCACTGATGGAAATCTATGCGGCCATCGTGGTGCTGGTGCCCTTGTTGTTGCCCTTGGCCATGAGTTATGGCATTGACCCGGTGCATTTTGGGATTATTTTTTTGGCCAACATGGAGATGGGGTTTTTGTGCCCGCCTGCAGGGATGAACATATTTTTTGCGTCGGCCATCTTTAAAAAACCAATCCGAATCGTGGCCATTTCTGTGATGCCTGCCTTGTTCGCGATTTTTGTTGGGACCATGCTCATTTCATGGTTGCCTTTGTTGGCCCTCGGTTTGCCAACCTACATGGGCAGCATGCCCTGAATGGGCGCTTTCTCTGGATTAGCAAACCTGTAGCCATCAGGTCTGCTCGAAATACCTCAACAACAAGGGTCTATGTCTAAATGCAAAAAATCTGATTGCTTTTAAAGTGCGGACTAATGACCTGAATTCATATTTTCACTTGAATCATCAGTTGTTCATAGTGGGCTAAGTCGGGTGTTTGATGGCCTGGCACTTTGGCCAAGTCGTCATAGCGGCGCAGTCGAGTTGCCTCTGCGTGAAAAGGCAAATCTTCAAAGGCGCTGACTTGCTGTTCGTTAAATTTGCCGCCTTGCAATTCAAGGCTGTGCTTAGAAGCTGGTGAAAGGTCTGCCCAATACCCTGAATCGACAGCACACAAATAGCGTTTGGCATCAACGTGCAATTTGATGGGCTCTAAAACTGAATCGGGAAATAGACTTCTCAAAAATGGCAATGCTAAAAATTGATGCAAATCATCTTTGACGGGTAGCGCGTCAGTGGGTGTGGCACGGAGTTGATCTGGACTCAAAATGTGGCCCAAATCATGAAGCAAGGCCGCAACGACTGTTTCTGGTGACTCATTGGATTGCTCAGCCAAGGATGCACACTGCAATGCATGTTCGAGTTGACTGACTGCCTCTTGACCATACCAAGTGGTGGCACGGCTGCTTAAAAGTTGAACAATTTCAGGAATAGACAATGACATGGCGAAATTCCTTACGAGATGCTAACGGGCACGCACGCCAATGATCGCGAAACGCAGCTTAGAACATAAGAAATCGATGGTAGCGACCATGATCAAAATCAATAAAATAACAAATGACATTTGTTGGAATTCCATGGTGCGAATTTGCTCCGACAAAATCAAGCCAATACCACCCGCACCCACAATGCCAATGATGGAAGCACTGCGCGTATTTGATTCAAAAGCATAAAGCACCTGGCTCAGCAGCACGGGCAAAAGCTGGGGCAAGATGCCAAAACGCACAGAGGCGAGCTTAGAACCACCTGTTGAGAGTACGCCTTCCACAGGCTTTTGATCTGCTGTCTCTATGGCCTCGGAAAACAACTTACTAAAAATGCCAAGGTCGGCCATGAACAAAGCCAGCACACCTGCAAAGGGGCCCAGTCCGACCACGTTAATCCAGATCAAGGCCCAAATCAAAATATCGACGCCGCGCAGCGTATCGAAACTGCGTCTCGCCATAAATTGGACCAACCTGTTGAAGGTGGTGTTGCGAGCAGCCAGAAAACCAAGTGGAAAAGCGGCCAATGCAGCCAACAATGTACCCAACAAGGCAATGGCCAAAGTTTCTAGCAAAGCATACAGATAAACTTTGGTCATGGCCCAAGATTCGGGATTGGGGGGCAGCATCAGTACCACCATCTTGCCCAATTCACCCAGCCCGCCCCACAAGCGTGCAAAGGTCATTTCTAATTTGTAAATACCAAAGACAAACACAGCCAAGGCCGCCAGGCCAATGAAAATGGCCATCCAGTTGTCTTGGTAAAAAGGTTTGAAATGACTCGCATAGCGACGTTGAAGTAACTCTCGCGGGGCCAAATCGGATGTGGCCAATGGGTTGACAGTCACATCACTCATGACTTGGCTTCCAGTCCAATGAGTTTGTGACGAATGCGTTCAGTCACTGCGTCAATGATCATGACCGTTGCGATGATCATGACCAGCAAGGCGCTGACATCTGCGTAGTAAAACTTTCTAATCACTTCAAGCAAAGTTTGCCCAATGCCACCCGCGCCCACGAAGCCAAGTACAGAAGCACCCCTGACATTGATCTCAAAACGCAACAATGCATAGCTTGCAAAATTAGAAGCAACTTGTGGCAAAACGGCAAAACGTATTTTGTGGAACCAATTGCCACCCGCAGCAACCACGCCATCTACCGGTTTCATGTCGATGTTCTCGACTACTTCAGCAAACAATTTGCCCAATGCACCTGCGGTGTGAATGGCCAACGCCAAAATACCAGGCAAGGGCCCCAAACTGAATGCAACGACAAAAATCAGTGCAAAAACCAATTCAGGCACTGTTCTGAAAAATTCCATGAGTCGGCGAGTGAAAAACACCACGCCCTTGCTTTGCGTCAGATTTTGACTGGCCAAGAAACACAGAACAAATGCCGCTGAAGCGCCCAGCAAGGTGCCCACATAGGCCATTAACAGGGTCTCACCCATCAGGGCTAGCCACTTCTTCCAACCCCAGAACCATTCGGCAGGATCCGAAATAACGGGGCGACCGTTTTCAAGGTGAATGATCCTGTCAATGTAGCTGGCAAAGCCACCAATGTGCTGGTACAACTTGGAGATAGAAATCTCAGCAATCTGGCCAGAAAGAACAACCAAAACAGCCAATAACAAAAGGCCCAGCCAAAGCTGGCGGCGTTTCAACGCCACCGCTTGGGCATAGGCCATCTCCATTGATTTGGAATGGAGAACGTTCACAGCAGATTAACGCTTGCGCATGCTGTCAACGAATTTGTTCAATTCGACAACTGGCAAATAGGCATCATGGGTCACTGTCTGGTAAGGCTCGTTCTTGCCGTCGGACAACTTGTCAAACGCAGCTTTGTCTTTCTGATGGGCATTCAAAAAGGCTTGTTCAATTCGTTTTTTCAGATCAGCAGGCAAGCTGTCCAAATACGTAGTAGGTGAGTTAACAATTTGCTCTGATTTGAAGATGATTCGAAAATCTTCTTTCTTGACCATGCCCTTTTCGACCATCCGTGTCAGCTCTGAGTCTGTTTCGTTGTTCCACCAATTGGCAGCAACATCGACAGTACCTTGGTTCAAAGCCATCACAGCATTCACATGGCTCCCTGTATAGACTACTTTTCCGAAATACTCTTCGGGGTTAATTTTCATAGCATGCATGGCAAAGCGTGGTACGTTGTTGCCTGAAGCTGAGTTGGGATCCACCAAGCCCAAGTTTTTCCCTTTTAAATCGGCAATGGTTTTATAAGGCGAATTGGCTTTGACGTAAAACACAGAGTGATATCCCTTGACGCCGCCTTTGACCACATCAATGACGAAGGGGCTGATTTTCACGCCAATCATGCGGGCACGAGCGTAAGATGAAGGCCCGTGAATACCAATGTGAATTTGCTCGGCACGTTGGCCCTCAATGACGGCGGCGTAATCGCCGGCCACGCGCAATTTCACTGGCACACCAATTTCGCGTGACAAGTACGCAGCGAAATCAGCATAACGCTCCGTTACCATACCTGCATTTTCAGCGGGAATGGTGGACATAACTAATTCAGGGTATTTGGCTTTCCAGTCTTGGGCCTGGGCGGAAACGGCCAATACACTGGAAGCTGCGAATGCGAGTAATGCACGACGATTGAACGACATGAAATATCCTTTAAAAAGATTGGAAAGAAATGCCAGTGGTAAAACTAAGCGCGGTTGATTGGGCGATTCAAAGGAACCACCTTGGGAGAATTCAAGTTGGCTTGCGTGTTCATTGATGGATCGTTGGCTTTGATACCATAAAGACTTTGAGAAAAGTTCTCTGTAAAGTTTTCTGGAATGTCATCAAAGACCACGCGGCCTTGCGTCATTCCCACCAATCGATCGCAATAATCTCGCGCAATATCAAGGTCGTGCAAATTGCAAATCACCGTGATGCCCATGTCTTGGTTGATGCGCTTCAAGGCATCCATCACCATTTGTGTATTTTTGGGGTCAAGCGAAGCAATGGGCTCGTCAGCCAAAATAATTTGAGGCCTCTGCAGCAATGCACGGCAGATCGCCACACGCTGTTGCTGGCCACCAGATAGCTGATCGCAACGTTGCGCAGCAAAATCGGCCATGCCAAATCGATCCAATGTTTCCAAAGCATCCAACTTGTCTGCGTCACTCCACAAAGTCAAAAGCGCGCGCCAAGTCGGCACTGTGGTCAAGCGTCCCATGAGAACGTTGGTCAGAACATCTAAGCGCCCCACCAAGTTGAATTGCTGAAAAACCATGGCGCAATTGCGTCGCCATTCATTCAAAGCCACACCTCGGAGATCGGTGACGACAGTGCCGTCAAACTCTATCGAGCCTTGTGTGGGCTCATTCAAACGATTGATCATTCGAAGCAAGGTTGACTTGCCAGCACCAGAGCGACCAATCACGCCCACAAAACTACCAGAATTGACTTCCAGAGAAACACGGTCAACAGCTATGTTGTCACCAAACCGTTTGGTCAAATTGCGAATTGTCAGTGACTGCATTTTTTTCACTCGGATATGGCTTAAACATCATCAACTGTTCACATCAGGTTAAGGCCTGAATATTTCATGGATATGACGTATTTAGACGACCCTGACGCCGGCGCGCCAAACTGCACGAACAATGGGTTGGTGTCGCCCATCGGGCAAATTGATCATCCGAACTTGAATCAAATCGGCGCGCAAGCCCGCCTCAAGACTCCCTCTGTCATGAAGCCCGATGGCTTTGGCAGGATTGCGACTGACCAACGCAACTGCCTGTGGCAGGCTCAGATCGGTGGTTTCCGTCAGGCGCACGGTGGCCGACATCAAACTGCCGGGTACATAGTCGGACGACAAAATATCGACGAGGCCCAGCTTTGCCAACTCAATGGCAGAAACATTGCCAGAATGAGATCCTCCACGAACCACATTGGGCCCACCCATGATGGTCAACATGTGGCGCGCTTTGGCCGCTTGGGCTGCCGCTATGGTGGTGGGAAACTCACTAACAGTGGCCCCTTCTGCAAACGCCTCCTCCACATGCGCCACCGTGGTGTCATCATGGCTGGCCAAAGCAATTTTATTTTCTTGACAGTATTGGGTGAGGTAGGCGCGGTGCGGTTTGGCATAACGCGCCTGAGCATCTTGAGCCATGGCCACACGCTCATCAAATTTTTCTTGGGTCCAGCCTTTTTTGCCTGAAAAATAGATCCAGGCATGTTCAATGTTCTCCCATTGGCGCTGACCAGGCGTGTGATCCATCACGGAAATCATTTTGACCAATGCGTGACCTGCAAAAGGTGAGAACAATTCAAGGGTGTTGGGCGCTGGCAACTCACAACGCACATGCAAAAAATGATCTGCGCGCAGAACACCTCGGTTCACAAAATCGGAAATACAGTTCAGCGCGGAGTCCCATTCGCTGCCGCGAACGCTGTCCGGATCGGCCTCGCCAACCCCCAAGGCATCTAACACCGTGGTGATGCCGGCGGCTGCGATTTCAGCATCGTGCGCGAGCAGGGCTGGCGCGTCGTCCCAGCGCACTTTGGGCCTGGGCATCAAGTGCCGCTCAAAGTTGTCGGTGTGTACCTCAATCAAGCCCGGAATGAGGTAATCCCCCTGCAAATCGATGGCATGGGGTAATGATGTGTGGCCTTGATCCATGTGCTGAATCAAGCCTTGCTGACTGGTCAGACTGCCTTTCACCACTTCATCTGGAAGCACCAATTGTGCGTTGGTGAAAACAACAGGGTTTGAGGTTGGCGAGTTCATTTGTTTGTTTCCAATGGCTGCATGGATACGGTTCGGCTGACAACTTCTTGTGCAACCGAGTCATCGTGAAAAATTCCAAGAATGGCAATGCCGTCTTGGCGAGCCTGGCCAATCATGTCGATCACTGTTTGGGTATTGACAGGGTCCAAGGAAGCCGTGGGCTCATCGAGCAACAGCAAGGGCCGAGGTCTGATAAAGCTTCGGGCCAAGTTGATGCGCTGTTGTTCTCCGCCAGAAAATGTGGCGGGTGGCAGTTGCCATAAGGATTCAGGAATTCGCAACCTGGTCAGCCAATGTGCGGCCTGTTCACGCGCTTGTTCGCGACTGACCAGGTCTAACCCGTTATCCAGCAAAGGCTCGGCCACAATGTCAATGGCAGCCACACGCGGAATGACCCTTAGGAACTGGCTGACATAAGCCATCGATTGAGTGCGCAAATGCAAAACAGATCGCGCGCTGGCTTTGGTCATGTCAACGAATTGACCTTGTGTATCGCGCACCAAAATTTCACCTGAACTGGCGCGGTAATTGCCATAGGCCAGCTTCAGCACGGTGCTTTTGCCCATGCCAGAGGGGCCACTTAAACGCACGCATTCACCGGGATTTAACGTTAAATGAAAGTTTTGCAAAACGGTCAATGCAGTGCTGTTTTGCAAGTGCAATAGAAATTGCTTGCTCAGATGGTTCATCTGCAGCATGGGCTTCGTGCAGGTGCTTTGAGGTGTCATGGTTGCAATACCGAAGAAACCAACAACTGCGTGTAGGGATGCTGAGGGTCATCCAGCACTTGGTCGGTCAAGCCCGTTTCAACGGCTTGGCCGTTTTGCATCACCATCATGCGTTGTGCCAAAAGTCTTGCAACCGCCAAATCATGCGTCACAACGATGGCGGCCAAGTTCATTTGGCGTGTCAGTGTGCGCATCATGTCCAGCAGTTTGGCCTGTACGGAAACATCCAACCCAGAAGTGGGCTCATCCATGAACACCAAGCGAGGTTGTGTGATCAAATTTCGTGCGATTTGGAGCCGTTGGCGCATGCCGCCAGAGAAAGTGTTGGGACGATCGTCTATCCTGCTGGGTTCAATTTCCACCCGTTCTAGCCAATCCATGGCTTGCGCGCGCAACTGACCATAGTGACGCTGCCCCAAAGCCATCAGGCGTTCGCTCACATTGGCGCCGGCTGACACATTCATGCGCAAACCATCGGCGGCATTTTGGTGGACAAAGCCCCAATCGGTTCGGGCCAGCATGCGTCTTTGCCCCTCAGACATGCCATAGATCTCTTGCAAGCCTTGATCGCGCAGGTCAAAGTACACCTGTCCGGCATTGGGCGTGTGCCTTGCCGCAACCGCATGGAGCAATGTGGTTTTGCCAGAACCCGATTCACCCACAATGGCCAGCACTTCGCCAGGCCATAGATCAAATGAAATATCGCGCACCACGGTTCGAGACCCATAGGCACAAGACAAGCCTTGCACCCGCATCAAAGGCGGCTGGGTTTCAAACCCGGTCATGGCTTCACCTGTCGTTTGCTGCAGTAGTCGCTGTCTGAGCAGACAAACATTTTTGTTCCCTGATCGTCCATGATCACTTCATCCAAAAAACTCACATGGGAGCCACACAGCTCACAGGCCGACTGCCAGCGTTGAACTTCGAAGGGGTGGTCGTCAAAGCCCAGGCTTTCCACCGTGGTGTAGGGCGGTACTGCATAAATGCGTTTTTCTCGACCTGCCCCAAAAAGCTGCAAAGCTGGATTTAAGTTCATTTTGGGATTGTCAAATTTGGGAATGGGCGAGGGCGACATGATGTAGCGACCATTGACCAAAACGGGGTAGTCGTAGGTGCTGGTGATGTGTCCGAAATGGGCCAAGTCTTCAAATAAATTCACGTGCATGAGTCCGTACTCTTGCAAAGCGTGAAGTTTTCGCGTTTCTTCTTCACGCGGCTCCAAATGCTGCATGGGCTCGGGCACAGGCACCTGGTACACGATGACCTGTCCTTCACGCAGCGGTGTTTCTGGAATTCGGTGACGCGTTTGAATGATGCTGGCTGCGCTTGTGTCGGTGGTGACTTCCACGCCGGTGGTTCTTTGAAAGAAGCGTCGAATATTGACGGCGTTGACGGTGTCGTCAGAACCTTGGTCAATCACCTTGAGTACATCGGTGCAACCAATGATGGAAGCCGTGACTTGAATGCCACCCGTGCCCCAGCCGTAGGGCAATGGCATTTCACGCGATCCAAAAGGAACTTGATACCCTGGAATGGCAACGGCCTTGAGTATGGCGCGCCGAATCATGCGCTTGGTGCGCTCGTCCAAATAGGCAAAGTTAATTTGCGTGTCACGCACAGGATCAGATTCGACGCGGTCATGGTGCAACATGGTCATCCTTGGGTAAGGCGTGTGACTGCCGCATTTTCCGCACCAATTCCAATTCAGATTGAAAGTCGACGTAATGAGGCAATTTCAAGTGCTGCACAAACCCCGAGCTTTCTAAGCTGTCACTGTGTGACATGACAAATTCTTGCATCTGTGCAGGTGCCGTCACTGCTTCGCCCAACTCATCGGCCCTGAGAGCGCGATCTACCAAGGCCATGGCCATGGCTTTTCTTTCGCTGTGACCAAAGGCCAAACCATAGCCCCGCGTAAATTGTGGTGGTTGCGTTTGACTGCCTTGAAACTGGTTGATCATTTGACATTCAGTGACAGGGATGTCACCCACTGAAATTTCAAAACCAAGTTCCTCAGGCACGATGCAAACTTCGACTGTGCCAAAACGAATCTCGCCCACAAAGGGGTGCGATTCAGAATAACCACGCTGGGTGGAATAGGCCATGGCCAATAAAAAGCCTTCGTCGGCACGCGCCAAATTTTGAAGTCTGGCAGACCGATTCGCAGGAAACCTCAAAGGCTGTCGCGTTAAATCAAAGGGATCAGGATCACCCTCTTCAGGTCGTTGATCCTCTAGCAAGCTTTCGTGGTTGAGCAGATCAACCACTCTGGGCGTGGCTTCATGATTGACGTGAGCTTTGCGAGCCACGGGTGCTGGTTGCCCTGTTGCCAGCAAACTGAAATCCAGTAAGCGCTGGGTGTAATCGTATGTGGACCCCAATAGTTGGCCACCCGGCAAGTCTTTGAATGCGGCCGAAATGCGGCGTGCAATGTGCATGCTTTCGGTGTTGAGGGGCTGGGTGTAACCCAGCCTGGGCAAGGTTGTACGGTAGGCCCGCAACAAAAATATGGCTTCTACCAAGTCCCCTGCGCTTTGCTTGATGGCCAAGGCCGCCAACTGCGGATCGTAAACAGAGCCCTCTGTCATGACGCGGTCTACTGCCAAACGGAGTTGCTGGCGAATTTGCGCCACACTCAGTTCAGGCACATCGGGGTCCCCACGGCGCTGCTGCGCTAGCAACTCATAACTGTTGAGGATGGCGGTTTCGCCCCCTTTGACGGCAACGTACATGGGCTCAGTCCTTCACCTGCGTTGATCGGGGCAAACCCAACAAGGTGTCGTTGTGGGTGAAGAAAAAGTCAATGCCGCAGGGTGCGTGAACCTGGCTATTGCGGCGTAAAGACACAAAATTTTCCGAGAGACCGACCAATTTCAAATGGGCTGTTCCATTGACACCAGGGCCACTGAGTGTCCAAGCCTGTGAAGAGGGCGTGGTATCGAAGTCCGTCACTTGAATCACACAGGTGGCGGACTGATCAGGGTATTGGGCATTGCCCTGCGCTAAATTTTCAAAAGCTGGTAACTCGTTGGCATGGGCCACCCACACAAAATCAGCTTGACCGGGGTCAGTGACCAACGTGCACCCAGTGTGAAATCTGAGCCAAGCCGCTGCATCGCTGCTGGCAAAACCACCTGAAAGCCAAACCTTGCAGTCTTGATCCAACAAAGCCAATAGCAACGCGGCTGCCGCGGCATGCGCATTTTGGGGCACTTGCATGGCAGGATTTGACAATCTCAGGTCAAGGGACTGAGGTTGGCCAGGTAAAGACAAGGCCACGAGTGATTGGCGAAAAACAGCTTGACTGCACAGTGTGGGATTGGAAAATCCCCGCCCCATATTTTTGAGGGATGGCTGTATCACGCGACTTCACCTTCATCTTGAGCGCCCGAACCGGCTTCGCGTGCCACCGTGAAAAACTCTACTTTGGTGGCTTGCGCCAGGGCATTTTTTTCTTTCACTTGCTCAGACAACAATTGACTGATGGGCCGAAGTATCAATTGATCCCAATGCTTGTGCAAAGCTGGCTCTTGCAACAGCGCGTCGGCAACCGCCGCCAGTTGGGCATGCCGATGTGAGCCGCCCATGACATAAGCCACGCCGACTTGTTGGCACCGTGTCAGCAGCGCATCTGGCTTGATAACACAGCGGGTGATACTCACTTCGCCCAAGTTAAAGCGCTGTCCTGTGCCGCCGGCCCGCCCTTGCACCATCATGAGACCTGTTTCAGCGGGACGCAGCCACTCCAAATTTCCAAGGCATTGGCTGGCCAAGTGGTTTTCCAACAATTCCTCAGGGGCCCTGGCCAAGAGGGCCATCCATGTTTGCCTGGCTGCCAAGGTTGGAGGCAAATCCTTGGCGCGGCTGTTGTAATCGCTGCGCAACATTGTTTTGTTAAGCTAAATCAATAGCATACAAAAGTAAAATTTCAACTTTGTGACGGCCCAAGCTTTTGTGTCATAAATAACTCCGCTGATGACCCAACCCTTCCGACACGCTGCTTACTTTGCCCCGGCGCTGCAATCGCAGGCCTGGGCACTTGGTTCTCAATGGCTGGGTCGCTGCGCACATCGATTGATACCGCTTCAGCAGCCTCGATTTGACCACTTGGGTTCTGAATGGTTTGAAAATTTAACCCGCTCACCCAGGTTGTATGGCTGGCATGCCACGCTCAAAGCGCCCTTCGAATTGAAATCAAATGCCAGACTTGATGAACTGCAGATGGCCTTTCAGCTATTGGCACAAAAGACAGCCGGTGCATTTCATTTGCCATTGAAATTGGTCGAAATGGGTGGTTTTCTTGCGCTGGTGCCTTCACAACCCAGCCCAGATTTGCAGCTGTTTGAAGCGCATTGTGTGCGGGAGTTGCATCCGCTCGCTTTGCCACTGTCAGAAGCAGAACTCAAGAGAAGAACGGGTACAGGCTTGACGCTCAGACAGACGGAGCTGCTTCTCGAATGGGCTTATCCCTATGTCTTGGATCAATTTCAATTTCACATGACCCTTTCAGGGTCATTGCACAACGTCGACCCACACCTCAAGTCGGATTTGAAAGCGGCAGCCCAAGAATGGTTTG
>Ga0315899_10002022_pt1 | contig 22742 bp, 21 predicted proteins | sample LakEriMetagenome_2_FD_203518 | JGI IMG/M metagenome (GOLD analysis project Ga0315899, IMG submission 203518) | Freshwater fungal communities from buoy surface, Lake Erie, Ohio, United States - Buoy 4 MA112 | ecosystem: Environmental > Aquatic > Freshwater > Lake | place: USA: Lake Erie, Ohio... | reverse complement strand
ATATTATTACTTTTACATAAATCTGCAATTTCATTAATATATGCAATATTTACTACTCTAAAACAGTTTTCATATAATTTACACATTTCAGAAACTTCTGTAGATGATACTGGAATTATTATTTTAAATACAGATTCATATAATGGTAAAATTTTATTTAAAGAGGATTTATTTAACCCTGAAATTAATTTAGGAATTACATTACCATTTTCATGATCACCTGGTGAAATTCTTTCAGGTGAAAACCCAACATGTACATTGTCATGTAAAAAATCTTTAAATAATTCACGTGTACCTCCTACATAAATAGAACTTTCTAAAACAATAATATTATTAGGTTTGATATATTTATTTAATGTTTTTTTAACCGAGTATAAATGTGTTAAATTAACTTTTTTATTTTCATCTATATTTGTTGGAACTGCAATAATGTAAATATTACAATTTTTTAATAGTGTTTCTTCATTAGTAAAAATTATATTTGATTCTTTATAATTTTTATTTAATTCATTAATTCTTTCTTTAGAAATATCATATCCAATTACATTATATTTTTTAGAAAAAACTTTAACTAAACTAAATCCGACATAACCACATCCAATAACTCCTACTAAATTAGCCATCATAATTTACTATAATAATAAATGATATAATGATAATAATATCTTTATGTATTAATATAATTAATCTTTATGTATTAATATAATTAATCTTTAATTTGATAATAATTAAAGTTAATTTGATAATAATTAAAGTTAATTTTATAATCATTATAATATTATAATAATATAAAAAAGTATGAATAAATTGTCTTGGGTTAGTTATTATATGAATATTGCAGAAGCAGTGAGTACAAAATCACCAGATAGAAAAAAGGTTGGGTCAGTTCTTGTATCTAATAAAGATAATAAGATATTAAGTACAGGTTATAATAGTACTCCAATAGGAGTTAATAATAATAATATTGATTTTAATAATAGAGAATTAATTAAAAAAATAATAATTCATTCTGAAGTTAATTGTGTCATTTACAAGCATTGTTTTGAGGAATGTACATTATATGTAACTCGTTCACCATGTGAAAAATGTGTAGTAATACTTGCTGCTGCAAGGGTAAATAAAATTGTATATAAAGATGATCATAAAGATATAACAGAATCGAAAAAATTATGTGAATTTTTTAATATTGAATTAATTAAGTATGAAATTACCCAATATAATAAAGATTTATGTGATATAAATTATATAATATAAAAAGAATAATTATCTTTTTTTTATGTAATAAAATATTACATAAAAATATTAGATTAAATAATATATATCATAATATAACAAATAGGGCATAATATATTATATAAATTATGAAAATAATTATTAATTATAAAAAACCTATATTTAATGATAATTCAAAAATTATAAATTTTGAACTATATAATAAATATATTATAAAAAATATAGCTAAAAAAGGTGGAGATATATTTGAAGATTTAGATGAAATTCTTATTCAAAAAAAATCAAAAGTGATTAAAGATAATATTATTAAATTAAAAGAACATAAAAAAGGATCTGTTGTAGAAATTGCAAATATTAAAATAAATGAAAATATGACAATATATGACTTAAAATGTCTTATTTATAATATAATTGGTATTAATATAGAAAATCAACATATTGAACAATTTATACAAAAGGATCAATATAAAAATATTGAATATATTTTTGAAAATGCTAATTTAATGACAACATTAGATACCTGTTTAAATAATTTAATTAATTATGATAATAATCAATTATATAATATACCATTAGACTCTAATTTAATAAATAATCGACATTTATATATTATTAAAGAATTTTCTAAAATAAAAAAAATAAAAGATTTAGATAATATAAATAATCTAGAATTTGATGTTTTTAATCTTGATGATTTTATTTTAAATAAAGAACAATTAAATAAACAATTATATCAAGATACTGAAAATTTAAATAATATATTTTATGGATTTATTGAAAAATATTTTGGATATTATACTTTAGAATTATTTATATATTATTTAAAATCTGATAATAAATTAGATTTATATCCAAGTTTATATGTAGAAAAAAATAATATTATAAATAAATTAAATGAATTAGAAAAACTAGATAATGTAAAATTACAAAAAAATGAAATTTCATCAGTTATTAAAAAATTAAATATAAAAATAGATAGTTATAATACTGAAAAAAATCTAGATCTCCAACAAATATTTAATATTTTAGAATTACAAAAATTTCGTAATATACATAAGATAAAATGTAAAATTAATATTAATAATAAAATTATATATTTAGAAAAAATAAATGTACTTGACACTAAATTTAATAATAATTTAATTGATCATAATATTAAAAATGATTATATATCATTTTTAATAACCATAAATAATAAAAATTTTGGATTAATAGATAATTTAATAACTTTAATTATAGATGATTATAATAATATATATCTAACTTTTTTCCCATCTACAGAATTTAATTTAGAAGAATATAAAAATCTTATAGAAATTGAAATTAATAAAAATATTGATGAATTAAATAAAAAACTTAATTTAAAAATTACTAAATTAAATAAATATAATATTAAAATAATATCATTAGATTCAGATATTATTTTAAATAATTCTGATAATAAACTAAATTATAATAATATTATTAAAACCTTACAAAATACTGAATATTTAAATTATTATAAAATACAAGAATTAGATGATATTGCACAAAAAATAGAACTGAACTTTTTATATGCTAATGTAAATACTTATATAAATGAAAATATACTTAATACATTAACTGATAATTATTTTATATTTCATCTTGATTCATATTTAATAGCAAAATATAAGAATATAGTATATACTTGTAAAATTACTATAAATTTAAGAACTGAAGATGTTAGAATAAGTTATCATAATATAGGTATAAATGAATATAATGATATGAATATGAATTTAACTAAATTATTAATGATTTCTATAAATAAAGCTAGTGAAAAAACAAAAAATTTAATAAATGCAAATAAAATTAAAATTCTTAAAGAAAATGATCCAAAATTATTTATAATAAATAAAAATAACAAAAATATATATTCAAGAAAATGTCAAAGTAATAAACAGCCTATTATTGTACATTCTAAAGATATAAAATCAACAAAAGATATTATTAAATATTGGAATTTTACTAAAAATAAACCCGAATATTACTCATGTGATAGTAAAAAATATCCTTATATTACATTTTTAACAGGGATTCATCCTAATAATTATTGTGTTCCTTGTTGTAGAAAAAAATCATTAGAAGATGTAAAAATATTTTCATCTTATAAAAGTATTCATAATAAATGTCTTAGTACATTTAAATATACTAAAAATGAAGAATCATTAGAAATTAAATCAAGATATATTATGAATTATTCATGTAAAATAATGTTAGATAATAATAGAATGATGGAATTACCAGTTACTTTAAAAAAAATTATAAATACTAAATATGATATTGATGTTATTAATCAGAATTCGGAAAATGATGAAGATAATTTACAATCTTATTATATTAAAGGAGTCTTACAAAATTTTGTTAATTGTAATAATATTGGAATGTTTAATATTTTATCTCTTATATTAAATAAAAATACATCAGAATTAATTCATTTTATAAATTCATTTTTAATATCTAATCCAAATATTATAAATAATATATTAGAAGGTAAATTATTAAATTATATAAAAGATATAAAAGAATTGATTAAATTGATTAACATATCATTTAATACAAATATATTATTAGAAAATAATATATTCTTTAATTTATGGAATGAGTTTTTTATAGAATTATCTAAATATTTTGGATTTATATATATTATTATAGAAGAAAATGATATAGATATATTAAATGATAGTAAATTAAAATTACTAATAAGTAATAATATTAAAAATGCATCAGAATATATTTCAAGTGATTATAAATATGTATTAATAGTTAAAAGAAAAATACATAATATAATACATTATTATCCTATTCTTAAATTAAATTATAAAGAATATTATCAAAATAATAAATTATATAAAATTTCATTTAGTTATGATGATTTAATAATATCTAAAATAAAAAATATATTAAAGACATCAATAGAAAATATAAATCAACATGATAATATCTCATTAGATCTTATTAATAAATTTATATTATTTAATAATGGAACATATAAAATTGTAAAATATTTTTTAAATAAAAAATCAGAAATATATAGTATTTTATTACAAATTAATAAAAAAGATAAATATATATATTTAAATATTGACAATACATTATTAAATACAATATCTTATAAAAATATATTAAATTCTAAAACTTATGATTATAATCCTATAAAAATTAAATTATATAATATCTATTATAAAGATGTGTTGCAATTTATTACTGATATTAATAAATTTATATTTAAAACAAATCGAATTGATTATTCAGATGTATTTTATAAAGATTACTTGAATCAAATTATAGTATTAAATAAAAGTAAATCAAATGATCAATTATATTTTAAAATAAATGATGAAAATGTAAATAAACCATATAAATATTTAAGAATTCAAAAATTTATTATAAATAACAATAAAATTATAGGTATGATATGTAATAATTTAAATATATATTTTACTGATTATATTGAAATTCAAGAAAGTATTAAAATAATAGATTCAAGATATAATAATGTATTAAATATATTGAACTTAAATAATGTTAGAAAATCTAATATAGATGATATAATATGTCGTGATTTTAATTTAGAATATAATAATGATAAATCTTATATAATGGATATATTAGAAATCAAAAAATTTTCATTATATAAAAATTATTATAAATACTATAAATATAATCCATTAATCATTAATAGTATTATAAATGATACAAATATTATTAAAGATAATAGACAATTAAATATTAATAAAGCTATATATGAAACTAATTTATATAATTTATTAAAATTACATATAGTAGATATATTAAAAAAAATAAAGAATGTTAATATAAGAAATAAATTAAAACTTATTATATCTGAATTTAATAAAAATGATATTAATCTAATATTAACTACAAAATCAAATAAAATTATTTATGATTTAATTAATAATATAAAGGAAAATTATAATAATATTAAACAACAAATATATGCAAATATTATGTTATTATTAAAAAATATGATTGATCATAATAAAAATCAATCATTATCAAAAATTAAAGAATTATGCTTAGATAAAATTAATAATACTCGATTTGAATTTGATAATTTATATTTATATAATATATTACAATTTAATAAACGGGAATTTATAAAAGAAATTAATAAATTACTTATAAATAATATTATATATAAAAACCCCAATACAAAACAAAATATCATAGATTTAACATTATGCAATTCTACAAAAAAATCTTATTATTGTGATAATAATAAATTGATAATAGAAAAAAATATATATAAAGATTTACTTGAAATATTTTATTATGATATTACTAATCCTTTTAAACAACAAATATTATTAAATTTTATAAGTATAAATAAAGATATTTATAAATTTAATAATTTTATAAATGAAAAAATTTACATTTATTATTAAATTTATATTTTATATATATATTATATTATAATTTAAACTAAATAAATATAAAGATTGAAAATATGGATTATATAGATTCAGAACCAATTACAGTAAAAGATTTTAATAAATCAAAAAATAAAGGAGATTTATTTCATGTATGTTCTAAAGTATATGATACTATGAAATTAAAATTAGCTGGAATGTTATTTGTTATATTTATAATATTAAATTCAGATGTATATGCTGAAAATATATTAGGCAATTTTTTTAATAATTCATATGATCATAGTTGTGATGGCATTACAGAAAAAGGTATAATTATATCTGGTATTATTATGGTAATATTATATTTATTATTAGATAGTTTATATGAAAATGGATGTCTATAATAATATTATAATATTTATATAAAAAAATAAACAAATATTAAATTTTAGTATTTATTTACAATTTTATTATTTTTTAGTATTTATTTACAATTTTATTATTTTTTAGTATTTATTTACAATTTTATTTTGTATATATAATTTCATCTTTAGAAATTGAAATTAATATATATAAAATATTTTTAATAATATTTGCTTGGATTTTATCATTACAGCCATATAAAGAAAATTTCCCACTTGCAAATATAATTGCAGTTGTATATTTAGTTTTTTTTGTTTCTATAGGAGTATGAAATTTAATTACAAGCCCTGCATTTTTTTCTACACTAAATTTTATTTGTGATATTGGAAATATTGTTAATTCATCATAATATTTATCATATATATTTGCATTAATACAGTCATGATCACTTGATGTTTTTTTTTCAATATATTGAATATTATCACAATAATATTTAAAATTTTTAATGATTGAATTAAATTTTTTTAAATCAATTTGTAATAATTTATCAATTGGCGAAAAACTATAATTTCTCATGGTTGATCTAGTATTATCATAACTAATATAAAGGTTATCTTCTTTATTAATTTTAATATAATCAAAATTATTTAAAATATCTATAATATGATCAATTAAATAATGTACTGAGTCAATATTTTCATTACAGACAGATGGAATCTGGATAGTTCCATTTGTATATAATTTAATATGATAAAATTTAGTTTTATCAATAATATCTAAAATAGTAAATGTTATTTGACTATTAAAGTACTTTCCATTTCCTTGTTTTTTTCTATTAGATACTTTTTTTTCTTTCTTTTTTCTACCTCTATTTGATTTTTTTACAACTGTTGTTAATTCAATATATTTATCAGATTTGTATTCTCCATAATTACATCCAATTCTAATAATATCTTCATGTAAAATAAATTTTTTTTGAGTATTTATATTAGTAATATTTTCTAATTCTGTATTTTTTTTTAATTCTGTATTATTATCATTTTCAATAAGTTTTAATATATCATTAATTAAAACTTGCACATCAAATTTAAGATTTGTAATTTTAGCAGCTACTGTAATAATTACTAATGATAAGTCAGATAATTCTACATTATATGATTTATTTGTATTAATGGCATTTACTGATTGCAATAATAATTCTGACATTATACAACTTATTTAATGATATTATTATATCTTATTTATAATATCTTATTTATATATTCAATTTTAAATTAAATATAAATACTAAGAATTAAATTTACGTATCTCACTAATATCATCATTTAAATCATTATATAAATTATCATAAATTTGATTAGATCTTCTACGACTATGTAAAAATAAACTAGGTACTAGTTCAATTAATAATGTCATTATAGGAGACATTTCATATTTTTCTACCACATTAGATACTATCTGACTAGTATCATTTTTTACCCTTCGTAATTTAACTTTGACAACATCAGAATATCCTACTAGATTAGGTTTAACTCCTAAAAAATCACGTTTACCATCACATAAGATTTCTAATCCTCCTGCTATAGCTAATATAAATTCTTCACCTAAATTACTATATCTGTTTCGATTTGATTTTAACATTAATAATTTAGCGACATATTCTATTTTTTCTAAATCGCTAGTATAATCAACTTTTGGTATTTTACTAAGATTAACACCATCATCTTCTAATTCTTCAGTTAAATTATCTATTTTTTCTAATAATGTTAATTTCATATCTTCTCTATTTTCATCATCTATATTAAAATTCTCATTATCATTATTTTCAAAATTTAAAACTTTATCAACAATCTTTTGATTTTGTTGTTCTTGTGTTAATTTATATGAAAAATCATCATCATCATATGATTTTAAAGGTGGTTTAGTAGGTTTAGTAAATTCTATTATGTCATTATATTCAGATATATCATCATCACTACTACTTTCATTAGCACTTTCAGTTGTAGTAGATATTTCATTAATTAAATTTTTATATTCATTAATTGGATTATATGATAATAAATCATTATCTTTATCAACTTCTTCAATATCTAAAGATTTTTTAATAAATTCTTTTTCTACTGTTTTTAAATTAATATCATTTTTAATTTCTTCTTTATTAAATATAGTAGACATACCTAATAAATCACATACATCAGAGAGATCATTGTCTAACTTATCTTCATTCATATTTAATATATAAATAATATATAAATAATATAAAATTATATTTAAAATTTAATAATATAGTTTTAAATATAATTTAATTATAGAGTAAATATCAATTAAAATTAATATTAAATTAATAAAGATTTATAATTATGTATTATTTATCATTTGATGTAGCTAATAAATCATTAGCTACTAGTTTTATATATTATAATCATGATTATAAAAATTTATTCAATACTGATAATATTAAAAATTCAAATATTATAAATATATATGATAATTTAAAAAATACAAATAAACAAATAGATAATATTATAGAATATATTTATTATAATGTAGAAGATCTAATACCAGGACAAAAATTAAAAGATACAAATATTATAGATAGATCTAAAAGTTTAAAAAAATATATGGAATCATTAAAATTAATTATAAATAAAACTATAAATGATAGAAATATTACAAAAATTTACATGCTTATAGAATATCAATTATCATCCAATTATAATGCAAATGCTATATATAATCAAATAATTTATGAATTTAGTAAATATGATTCAAATTTATATGAGATTATTATTATGAATCCATCATATAAAAATAAAATATATTTTAATGATAATTTAAAACATTCATTATTTATTCAAAAATATTCTAATAATTATTTGGCAAATAAAAATCATACAAAAAGTAATTTTTTATATTTTTTAAAAATATTTAAATTAAGATATGTTATTAATAATATAAAAGCAAAAAATATAGATGATTTAGCAGATAGTTTTATGCAAATTTTTGCATTTATTAAATTTATTAAATAAATTAATTTATTAAATAAATTAATTTAATATTATGTTGAGGAATAATATTCTGAACCAAACATTGTGCCTGCGAATATTATAGCTAATATCAACAACAAAAATTTAGGATTAGTTATAATAGAGGATCCTCCTTTAAATGCTATTAATAATACACCAGCAATTATAATAAAAATAATAAATATCATACCTAAATCCATACCTACACTTTTTGATTTTAAATCATTATCTAATAAACTTTGCATATCTGCAATTGCTTTATTTGCAGCATCATTTGCTGATAAACATTTAGCAACTTGATTAGATATTATTTCTTGATTTATATTATGTATATTACAATTACCTTTCACTTTAAATCCATTCACTTCAATATTTTGATTTTGTATAGAAGTTGCTACACAGGAGGATATTTGTGTCATATCAATATTGTTTACAATATTATTAATAGAGGTAGTATATGCCATAGATAATGAATCTATTTCACCAATAGCCTGACCTTTTGCAGTTGATTCTAAATTATTTTTTATTTCTTCTTTTAATTTAGATTGTAATTCGCTATTTTGTTGTGAATTTAGTGCACAAGAAAAATTCTGTGTTACAGAAATAGATTGATTTAAATTTGATATATCTAGATCACCTCCACATGTAAATTTTGTAAAACTCATAATTTGATTATTATTATTTATTGATTTACATTCTTGTGTGCTTTTTTGTATGACATTTGTAAGAGCATTTTTTGTAATCTTACTAACGGATATTGCTTTCGATTTAGTAGCTCCCATTATAATATATTATATATTTATTATGTATATTATATATATTATTTATATTATATTATTTTTTTTTAATTATTTTATTTTTTATTACAGTATAGGACATATACTACGTAATTTTTGTTTATACAAATTAGATTTAGATAATTGTGTATTTGATGTGGTTTGTGATTTTTGATTGGAAGTTGATTTAGGTATTAATGTTGGATTTGAAGGTGTATTGATATTATTATTTATAAGTTCACATGATTGTACAAAATTATTTAAATCTATCTTACCGCCTGCTTGTAGTTTTTGTATCTCTATACTTTGATAACATCTTGGACATGTTGTTGCAAGCGATTTCATAGCTGAAGTAATGTAACCATTTTCAGCGCATCTTTTACTATAACAAATAGGTTTTAAATTTTCTAAAACTTTATCTGTATCTGTTTTCTGAGTAGCGGCATACATATTATTTTTTTGCATACATGCACATAAATCTAAGTTATTAAGATTATTATTACAATATTCAATAATACCTGTATCACAAGATTGATTTGAATCTGATGATTTACACCAATCTCTACAAAAAGCATAAGAGTTTGATATATTATTAGCATTATTACAATAACTATTTTTATAGTTTTTACAATTATTTTTATTATTATTATTTGCACACCATGTTATACATTTATTATCAGTAATATTATTACTATTACAATAAGTTTGCATGTATTGAGAACATTGATTTCCATTAAAATCGACATAATTATCATTACATCCATTTCTTTGTACAGTTGAATCACTACAACATGTTAAATCACTTATCCAGGGGTTTCGTTTAAATACAGCATATATATAATGACGTCCACGTTGATATCTAAATAAATACCAATTTTCTTTAGTACAATTCTTATTTGCAAAATTTTCAGCGGTAATATCTTCTGGTCGAAGTTCTAAAACACTTTGTCTACTATTAATACCACCTCCATAACTATTAGCATTATCATTGTTTCCATTTGTACCCATGTTCTCAAATATAGTTGCATTATTATTATAACACAAAATACCTGGAACAGAATCTCCTGTTCCTGATTGACCCCAAGTAGAATCAGTATTTATATCTACTACATGCGTTGGTGGTTGACCAGACCCTGGAGAATTAGCATAATTTACAGCATTACTCCATAATGAACCATCTCCAGGTACATAATATTGATTTAGAATTTTAATAGTATTCTTTTCATCTGTACCTATACAAGCAAATAAATATTTTGATGTTTGTTTATTTAATGCTGTACCATATGTGTTGCTGTATGCAAAATTTGCAAAAGGTTCTATAATATAATCTATATCATCTAATTTATTTATAGTATTACATAAACATAATTTATAATTAATAAATATTAAAAATATTATAAATAATATAGATAATGTTATATGTAAACTATCATAACATTTCATATTTTTTTAATTAAAATATGATAATATTTATAAGTATATTATTAATATTATTTTTTAGTAAATTATTTATCATTAATAAAAATGTATATAAAAATAAAGTAAATAAAATAATTTTTTATTCATCAAATGATATTTTATATTTATTGAATGATACATTTTATTATTATTATACAAATATGAATAATGATAATCTTAAATTAAGACGAATAAAAGATAAACAACAATTTTTAAATAATTTATATAAATATTTTTATGATATAAATATATATGAAAAATATATATTAACTAATGCAATTAGTATTGCACAAACTAAATTAAATAAAATAAAATGTAAAGGGTTTTATCCGCATAAATTAGATAATATTGCATGGAGAATAGGATTTAGTAATTTATATGATTATGAATTTGGGTTACCTCATACACATAAAGATATAATAATATTGAATAAAGATAATATTTATAATAATAATTTAGTCACTATATTAATACATGAAAGAATTCATGTATATCAAAGATTATTTCCTGAAGATATTAATGAATATTTATTATATAATAAATTTGAAAAAGTTCGAAAAAAAACAAACAATGATAGAACAAATCCAGATACCGATGATTATGTATATAGTAGAAATGGGCTCATTTATGAATGTAAAATAGATAGTACTTATAATTCAGTTAAATGTACAAAAAATAATTCTAAATATGAACATCCATTTGAATATATGGCATATACATTATCAGAATCTTGTTAAATTATATATTAAATCCTTATATTAAATCTTTATTTTTATTAAATAATATTTTATAATTATTTTTTTCCATGTATTTTAACATATGTGTAGATCCCATAGATCTATTACAAAATGAACAAATTGGTACTATATTATCTATAGAAATTTCTCCTCCATTCTTTTTTGATAATATATGACCACATTCAAAATTATATATAGATATTTCACGTGAATTACAACATAAACATTTAGTTTTATATACTTCTCCACAATACTTTAACCATATATTATTTCTAAATGTAAGTGTAATATTTTCTTCATTATTATTTTCTGGATATTTAATAATATGATTTGGCCATTTATTGGGTAATAACCCTAAATATAAACAATTATTCTTTTGTAATATTTCAATGATATTGCTATTTTTTGTTTTACCTTTAGATGGAAACCAATCACAATTTTCTTTAGAATATTTCATATTTAAATTTTCAATAATATTAATAAATATTTGAGAATTATTTATATTTAATTTCTCTTTATTTTCATCATAAAATTCTGTTAATTGATTTAAAAAATTATTATTACATAAATATGGTCGTTTTTTACCTTTATATTTAAAAGAATTTGGATATTTAGTAATAAAATGATTATATGTTTGTGTTATTAAATCTTTTTTATCTTCATTTTTATCTAACCATATATTATTAAGTTGCATAGTATCATTGATTAATTTAAAATAATAATCTATTTCATTTTCATTATTAATAAATATATCAATAATTGGTATTTCTTTATTATTAATAATTTTGTTCAAATTCTTATCTAATAATAATTTCTTATAACAATTTAATCTATGTTGTCCATCAATAATATATCTTTTATTTTTATATATACAAAAATATAATGGTGTAACTGGATTAAATTTTTTTATTAAATTTTCATTTAATTCTTGTATTCTATTATTATCTAAAGATCTTTGACATTTTGGTATTTTATAATTTGTATTTATATTATATCCATTAATCTGAATAAGATTTGTAATAGGAATTAAAGAATATTTTGATTTAGGTTGAAATTTATTAAAAAAAGATTCAAACATAAATAATAGTTATTAATTTATATTTAATAACCATTATTTATATTTAATTTATTAATTCTTTTAATTTCATTTTGATATTCTTCTATACTTGCATCACCGCCATAAATTTTTAATATATATTTTGACGGAGATTCAATAATATCTTTAATATTTTTATTATAAATAATTTTATATAATTTATAAACTGATTTATATATATCAAAATCATCTCTTTTATTATAATTTCTATTTATATAACCTAATAAACAACCACATGAACAAAAATTACCATTAATATCATAAGTTATACCATCAGGTGTAGAATTTGTATTTTCAATTATAAACCATGGTATATTTTTAAACTTTAAACTACAATACCAACATCTAATATTTGTTGTTTTTCTCCAATTTTCTATTTTTGTAAATTGTTTTGCAATTTTATCATAAATTACTTCATTTACATTATTTTCTAAACTATTTAATAATTCTTTTTGATATAAATCTTCAATTTGAATTAAATCTTGCAAATGTATACCTTTTAAAAATAAAATATTTTGTTCTTTAAAATCCATATATAATATTTTTTTAATATATTATCTTAGTATTAAATATAATTATAGAAATAAATTTAATTTTAAATATCTTTTTAATTTTAAAATGTATGGTTATGATAGTGTAAATTTTGATAATGATTATTTATCATTTGATGAAAACTATTATTTAGAAATGAGTAAACCAAAAAAAATAGAGAGTTTTGATAATGTTGTTAATGAATTAATACAAGAAGAAGATAATTGTACTATAAATGAACAGTTAAAAACAAAATATATGGAGGGAATAAATATTAACAGATATTTATATTCAGCAAATCAAAATTTAAAACATCTTTTAAAAAAAAAAGATGAAGAAATATCTTATATTACAAATCAATTATATTTATTATATATATTATTATTTATATCAATAATTTTAATCATAATGCAAAAAGTATCATTTGGAAATTTACAACAATTATATGAAATTCTTAAATTAAATATGAAATATCCTGATCTTAGTGCACCTATTGTAATGTAATATATTGTTCTTTTAATCATTTTTATCATTTTTATCATTTTTATCTATATTTTTCTTTATCTTTCTTTATCTATCATAATATAATTATCTTCATATATCTTATTTTTAATATTATTTATAGTTTCACTAAGAGATTTTATACAATCTATTAAATAACCTATTAATTCTTTATTAGAGATTGTATAATGTTCACCAATACTAACAGCAGATGGTATAATTTTATGCAATTCTTGTGCCATAATACCTTTATGAATTTTATTTTGTGAATCATCAATGTATGTAAAATCATATGTTTTAATTTTAGTAATTTTTTTTAAAGATTCATTATAATTAGATTTTTTAATAATTTTTTTCTTACGAGCATCTGATAATTCCATAAGTGTATTACATAATATATAACCATCTTGTCTGATAGTAACTGTATTAGATAAATTACCATTATTCATATTATTGAATTTAATTATAGAATTTTCATTATTATTTTCATTATTTGTTATAATAGTTTCTATAGTTGACATATTTCTTTTAATATTATTAATATTATATGTATTAAATTCTATACCTACTCCGGAATTAATTAAATTATTTGATGTTGTTAATTTTAAAGGATATATTAAACTATTATTGTTATCACATAATAATTCAATTGTATTCATAGAATTATAAATATTTAAAATACCAGAATCTAAAACAGAAAATGTTGTATAATGAGTTTTATTTATTAATTTAAGACAATTTCCAGTTTTGTTTGCTATTGTAAAAGCGTAATTAGGTGAATCAATATTTAAAGAAAATGTATTATTAACTACTAAATTATCCACATTTAAACTATTTATACCAGATGCTGATCTTGAACCATCTAATACTAAACATTTATTTCCTTCAGCATTACCTGGAGTACTTATATTAGTATAATTTAATTGATCTGCAGATGAAAAAATAATTTTATCATTAAGTTTTAAACCAGTCGTATTACCTACTGATTTAATATTAACAAATGAATTTTCATAAGGTTCTAATATTAATGATCCATCCTGACCTAATTTAATATATGCATAATTGCTATTAATATTATTATTATAAATTAAACGTATACAATCTCCATTTTCATCATTGATCATTAATCTACTTGTGGGATTAATACAATGTATACCAATCCTCTGTCTATTATCTACAAATAAAGCAGTTACATTATTTGTTTTTAAAGTAACATTTGTATTAGGACCATTATTATCAAATATGTATAAACCACTACCATCAACAGCAAAAGTATTTTCAGTTGAAGTTCCACTGCCTGGATTTATATTTAAACCAACTGGTTTTGTTGGTAATAATACAGACATATGTTAATTTAAATTTGTAATTAAAGATTACAAAATATATTTATATATAATAATTATATTTAAATTCGATTTCATTTTATAATGAGTGAAACTAAAACCCCAACTGATCTTACTTTAAATAAGCAATTAGTAACTGCTGTTTGTGAATTAATTGATTTTTATTCTAAAAAAGGCGTATTTAAAGTAAATGAATATAAAGATATTGCCACTATCAATGAGCGATTAGAGGGTGTTTTATCAGCGCTTAATGAAAATCGTTCATATCAAGAATTATCTGCACAAGAACTTGGATTTATTGTTTTAATATTTAAAGAAGGTACTCAACGTATTCCTACATCGATTGATAATTTTGGTCAAATTTTTGGAATTTATCAACATTATTTAAAATTATTTGAAAATGAAGTAGCTAAACAAAAAGCAGCTGAAGAAGATACAAAAGTTCCAACTGTTGAAGAATTAAATTAATATACTTAAATATAATTTAATATAATTTATTATATTTTATAAAAAAAAAATTGATTTTTTTTTATTATAATTACTAACAATGAATGTTGATCATTTGAATTCGGTTGAAAAGAAGGTGTACTGGAAAACTTTCTTTGAACAAAGACTCATTATTAACAAATTCCGTGAAGATATGATTTTATTCAATCCTGAATGGAATATAATTGACTCACAAGGCTTAGAAGATGCTGTAAAACAAGTTTTTAATGGTAATTACGAAGCTGATGCTGCTAAAAAGGCAGTTGAAAATTACAGATCAGAACAACTTGCAATTGATTTGCAAATCGCTTTTGATTTACAATGCCAATTTGAAGATGAAACTTTTTGATATAAATATTTCATGCTAATTATACATGAGATCCTTAATTTTTTTTTTCATTTTTGATAAATTTGAATCATCATCTGTTTTCCATCGTATTTTAATAGTTGTTTTATCTTCTTCTATTTTTAAATTTACTTGATATCCTTTAGATTCTAATATATCTATTAAATTATAATATAATTCAACTTGAAAATCTTTTTGATTTATATTATCTGGAATATCAAAAGATATTGGTAATCGTACATATACAACATCTTGATTATTTTTATAAGTTTGATCAATTATACTATTTAATCTATGTAAATTAGCATTAACATATTCATGTAATAATTTTTTTTTTAATAAATTATGTTTTAATTTTTCTGCTGATATGATAATAGATCTATTCATATATGTATATTTATTATATATATGTATAAAGAATAATTTTATATTTAATATTTTTTTTATTGTGAAAAATTTAACATAGCTGTATTATTATTATATACTATAAAATTGATAGCAGTTGCATGAATATATAAATTAACAGGATTCCATGCCTCAATTAATGAAGATGAATATTGAAATGTTATATTTCTAGTTCTTGACATATTAACATACCCACTTGGTTGAAATGATCTTGGATATAAATTATATGCTAAATAATACATATTATTATTATTGCTTGATATATTATTTCCAGATACTAATGAAATATATGATTGATAAAATAAAGGAGTATCTGTGCCATGTAATGATCCATTATTTACTCTTAATGCCATAGAATTAAATAAAGGTGTACTATCATAATATGTTATATTATTTGTACCTAATTGATCTATATTACCTGTTTTAAACATAACAGGTACTTTAATATTTCTTAATACTTGAATACTATTTTTGTACCAAAGATTTAAACTGTCTATTCCAGATTCATTAATATCTGGTCTTGCATATATACAAATATCTTCTACAGGAAATTTTAATTCAGATCCTAAATGTATTAAATCTTTATTTGTATTTAATATTTTATTAATTTGTAGATGTGTTCTTATTAATGTAAAACCTAATCGAGAAATAAAAAGATCCTGTATATCTTGATTAATATAAATATGATTAGAATATAATTCACATTCAGTAAAAACAGGTGTAATAAATCTTTCATGATATATATCATTTTCAACATCTAAACATGTTGCAATATTAGAAATATTTTCAAATTCTACTTTAATAACAATTCTACCAAATGGAAAATTATTTAAGAATGCTTCATTTTTATTTATATTAAACCAAAATAATAGAGGTATATATAAATCAATTTGTTCTTGAGAAAACTTTAATGTTTGGTATCCAGAATATATATATTTTTTTTCTCTAAAATTATCATTAATTGGGTCCTGTATTAAAATTGCTTCTACTGGCATTTCTTGACCAATACATGCTAACCATGCTTTTTTTTTATGATCTGGTAAAAATATATTATAATATACATTATAAAATTCTCCTGTATATTCATCTATTATATTATTATTAATTACTAATTGTATCTTTTTTATTAATCGATGGCCTAAAAAATCAGCATATCTAACTTTATCTAAACTGTTTTCTGGTTTTAATTCTGATAATTGTAAATGTAAAGCCATATCACTTAAAAAATTTCCTTCTGATGGTACAGCTATTTCTATTGATGATCCAAATAAAGGTTTTGTATTTATAGATGTTTTTAAATAATTCATAGAACATTCTACAAATGGTTTATATTGATTATTTAAAAATAAAAAATGTGATTTTGACATATCATCGAAAGTAGGCTGAATTAATTCATTATATTTTGATAATCTATTATCAAGAGTTTTCGTTAAATCTAATATATTATTTTTTATTTCCTCAAATTTAGTATTATCAACAATTGTTAATAATTGATTTTGTAGTTTTAATAAATTTTTTCTAATTCCAAATATTTCTTGGTCAAGTTTTCTAATATTATTTTGTTTTATTATTCTGATATTATCTAATAAAGAAGTATTATTAATCAATAATGCTTCTTGATCTTGATCATTTAAAACTAATAAATTATATAAAGCTGCATTAGCCATTTTTGTCTTATTATACTATTATAAAATGTTTTATAATATTATAAAATTGTATATAATCTTATGTATCTTATATTATTATTATAATTCAAATTAACATAGTGAATGTAAATCTGTTAAATTTTGTATTAATTCATTTATTAATTCTATATATATACTTATATTATCATTGATAATATTATTAGTCTTTATAATATTATCTATTGATTCTTTAATATTATTCATAAAAGTTGATGATAGTTTGTCAGATAAAAACAAATCTTTATTGATTTTTTTAATATTAATTATTTTAAGTCTATTATTTTCATTTTGTAATTTAACTAATATTTTTTTTATATTATCAGCTATATTATATATAGGTTCTCTTTCATTTTTATTTTTTATAGATAATACTTTATTTATGATATATTCAATATTATAAATAAAATTATTTTTATTATTTATAGGTATATTTAATTTTTTTTTTAATATATTAATACTATTATGTAAAAAATACAAAATATCTAATTCTTTCATTATTATTTTAAATTGTTTATATAAATTAGTATTATTGTTTCTAGTATTAATATATATAACTAATTTGTCTATATTATTAGTTTTAGTAAATAAATATGTTAATTGTTTTAAGAAATGTTTATAACATTTCTTATCTATTATGTTTGAATTACATTTATTAAAATATTTCTTTTGTAATAGTTCATATTCTAATTTAATATCTTTAAATTTATTATTTATTTTATTTTCAGTAATTACTATTATTTTTTTATCATTTGATCCTATAATTGTGATTGTCATTTTTATATAATTAAATATAAACTATATATATATATAAAATAATATAAAAATAAATTATTTATAAATTTACTAAATAATATGGAATGTCGATTTTTAAAAAATATAATACATTATTTTATTAGATTAACCGTAAAACATAATATTTATAGTGATACTGATAAAGAATGTACTATATGTATGGAAAATAATAAAGAAATAATGTTTTACCCGTGTAAACATTATTATTGTTGTACATATTGTAGTAAACTATTTGATTTATGTCCAATATGTAGAAAAATTATATTATTTAAGATAAATTTAAATAATACAAAATATTAAAATAAAATAAAAAAAATTGAATAATATATATATTAATATATATAATAATAATTATTATAATATAATCAATACTCAATAATTAAATTCAAAATGTTCATGGCTTATAGTAAAGAAAATTTTACATATCTTATCAATAAACAAATCAAAAAACAATATATCAAAATGTGGAAAATAAAATTTAATAAATCATGGAATTTGCCAATTATATATGAAAATGTTATTTTATGTGATATAATCATTATAAATAATTATTTTTAGTATTATTATACTATTTTTTTTTATTATTAAGAATTAATATTAATTTATAAATATAGAATTATTATATAATTATTAATATCAAATTATTATAAAAGTAATATTATATAAATAATCTTATACAATGGGATTACCTACTTTATTAAAAAAAGGAGCATTACGTCCTGGTATGGGAGAAAAACAAGAATATTTAGATAGTTTTATAGCAATAGATTATATTATGGATTGGTTTGGCAAGAGAATAGATGGAACAGTTAAAGCAACTGATATTAATGATAAAGTTGTAATTATGGAATCTGCCACAGGTAGTGGTAAATCGACTACTTTCCCTTCTGAATTATATTTAAGATTTAATAAATTGTTAAAAGGGAATATAATTTGTACACAACCAAGAGTAGTAACAACTATTAGTATACCATTGACAATTGCATCAATAGGAGCTTATAAAAAAGAAAATAGAAAAGATAATCAAGGTATAGAATTTGGAAAAAATATAGGATATGCTACAAAAGAATATATAAAAAAACCATTGGAAAGAGGTATATTATTTTGTACTATAGGCGTTTTATTACAATATTTAAAAAATATGGATAGAGAAATGTTTTTAAAGAAATATAAAGTAATTATGTTAGATGAAGCGCATGATAGAAGTTTAAATTTAGATGTAATATTTTATTATATGAAAAAATTATTTGAAACTAATCCAATCGATAAATGTCCATTTTTAGTAATAACTTCAGCTACATTAGATGTAAACAAATATGCTAAATATTTTGAAACCAAAACTATATTTAAAATAACTGGAACATCATATCCTATAGAAGATAATTATTTAAAGTATGATGCTGAAAATGTAATCACTATAGCAGTTGATACTGTACATAAAATACATACTGAAAATGAAAATGATGATATAATGATTTCAGATATAGTTATATTTATACCTAGTCAATCTTTTGTAAAAAAACTTAAAGAAAAGTTATTAGAATTAAATAATATACTAAAAAGAAAAATATTACCGATAGCATTAGATAGTACTGTTTTTAAAGAATCTAATATTGATTATCAGAATGTATTTACAGAAATTACAAAATTAAAATTAGAAAATTCTGATGATATCCCTACTCGAAAAATTATAATAGGTACAAATGCTATAGAAACTGGAATAACTATTGAATCATTAAAATATTGTATAGATTTGGGTTTAGTAAATCAATTAGAATATAATCCAGTTGTAAATTCTAATTTATTATTAATTAAACCAGTTACTAAAGCAATGTCACAACAAAGAAGAGGTAGAGTTGGTAGAATAAGATCTGGTATATTTTATCCAATGTATACAAAAAAAATATTTGATAGTTTATTAAATATTCAATATCCAGAAATACTATCAAATGACATAACTATACCAATATTAAATATTATAATTATCAAATATGAAAATGTTATTATAGATTATATTAATCAGCCTTTATATGAAATATTATATCAAAATAAAAATACATATGATAAAATTAAATTATTACCAAATATTGATATAAATGATTTAGAATTATTAGATAATCCATCTAGTATAGCTATTAATAGTAGTCTAGAAAAATTATATACATTAGGACTTATATATGCTAATGGATATCCTACACAAATTGGATTAATATCAAATAAAATAAGATCATTATCTATAGAAAATATTAAAATGATTTTATCAGGATATAATTATGGTTGTAATATATCTGATCTTATTACAATCGCTTGCTTTATACAAACATCAAAACAAACTATAGTAACTGGTAAATTTAAGTTTTTTAATAATAGTTTTAATGATAATTCAGAATTAAAAGAAAAAAAATTATTAAAATCACGATTATTTATTTCATGTGAATTTATAGATTTTTTATTATTCTTTTATTCATTTAAAAATGAAATTATGAATTATGAAAAAATAAATTCAATTGATAAAATAAAAGAATTTTGTAATGAAAATAAAGTAAATTATGATGGAATGATGTTATTTATAGAAAATAGAGATGAAATAATTAGAGATTTTTTATTAAATATGAATATGAATCCTTTTGCAAATAATCATATAAATTTATATAATTTAATAAATACATATAATAGTAATCAAAATATATTTGAAGAAGGTATTGAAGAAATTATTAAAATTAAAAAATGTATTTATGAAGGATACAAAATGAATATAGCTACATATGATAAAGAAAATAATAATTATATTAGTAATTTTAATAATTATACAATTAATCCTAATTCATATTTATTAAAAAATTTTCCATCATTTAAAAATGGTAAACAATTTATTGATAATAAACCATTACATATTTTATATGATGGACTTACTATAAAACAAAATTTTGAAGGTATGTATGAATTTTCACCTTCAAATTGTATTTCCGTCCTAAGTGGATATATTAATATAGATTTAACTATATAAAAATAAATTAAAAAATTGAAATAAATATAACTATATATATAATTATATATATAATATGACTCAAACAAAATGTGTAAATCATATTATATGTAGTCAATTTATTAATAAAAATATAAATAACTCATATTGTAAAGATTGTTTATTTTATTTTAATTATACCTTAATTATAAAAAAAAATAAATTAAATAATTTATTAAGATGTCCAATATGTTTAGAATCACCAACACTATTTATTAAACAAAAATTATGTGATCATTATATATGTTCAAATTGTATATATAATATATATTTTGATAAAACTTACATAAGAAACATGCCTAAAAATCCAGTTTTTAAATTAAATAAATCTTGGGATTTATTTATTTATGGAAATCAATCATATAAATTTAAAACAAAAATTATTGATATGTTTGATAATTATAATATGGATGATAAATTATATGATTATTTAATAAGAACAAATAAATATTATATTCCAAATTTATTTAAAAAAGATTTAAAAGAATTAATTAAATTTCAGTTAGAAAAAAATAAATATATAAAAGAATATCAAGATGATA
>Ga0315899_10002021_pt1 | contig 22758 bp, 19 predicted proteins | sample LakEriMetagenome_2_FD_203518 | JGI IMG/M metagenome (GOLD analysis project Ga0315899, IMG submission 203518) | Freshwater fungal communities from buoy surface, Lake Erie, Ohio, United States - Buoy 4 MA112 | ecosystem: Environmental > Aquatic > Freshwater > Lake | place: USA: Lake Erie, Ohio... | reverse complement strand
CTGCAGCTACAATACTTGTTCTAACATCGGATGCTTCATAATCTTTTTTGTAAAAATCACGGATCACTTTTACATAAGCTTCTCTAAAAGCTTGTTGATGCGTACCACCTTGTGTTGTATATTGACCATTTACAAAAGAGAAAATATCTTCCCCATAATCATTGTTATGTGAAATAGCCACTTCAATATCTTCTCCACTTAAATGAATAATAGGATATCTTAATTCATCTGGATTGGTCTTTCTTTCTAATAAATCCAATAAACCATTCTTGCTGACAAATTTTTTATCATTGAAATAAATACTTAAGCCAGCATTTAAATAACAATAATTCCATAGCTGACTTTCAATGTATTCATATATAAAATGAAAGTTTTTAAACACAGAAGAATCAGGAACAAAACTCACTAATGTACCATTTGCTTCTGTTGTCTTAGTTTCTTTGGTTTCTTCAATTAATTGACCTTTCTTGAAACTTGCCGATCTAGATTTACCTTCTCTAAAGGCAGTCACCATAAAATATTCACTCAATGCATTTACGGCTTTCGTACCTACACCGTTTAAACCCACCGATTTTTGGAAGGCTTTGCTATCGTATTTAGCACCTGTATTGATCTTACTAACAACATCAACAATTTTTCCTAAAGGAATTCCACGACCATAATCTCGAATGGTCACCGTTTTATCTTGGATACTGATATCGACCTGTTTACCATACCCCATAGTATGTTCATCAATACAGTTATCAATGACTTCTTTGATCAAAACATAAATTCCATCATCAGGCGCAGATCCATCGCCTAATTTTCCGATATACATTCCGGGCCTTAATCTAATATGCTCTTTCCAATCTAAAGACCTAATGGAGTCTTCGTTATATTCTACGGGTACTTTAGCTTCTGCCATAATTATCAATACTTTAGGGGCCCAAAAAGCCCCGAGTTTGTGCAAATCTAATTCTCAAACGGCCTTATGCCATCTAAAATTGTTCAAAATGGCCTAAATGTGGATAAATGGATTAAAGCGCTATCTTTAACCTATCAAAAACGTACCAAAATACCCGATTGTTGACCTAGAATGGATAAAAAACCAGGCGGTTCAATTAACTCCAGAAAACATTCGGTTTCAAGATTTTCTGAGAGGAATGGACAGTGAAAGCTTAGATCAAGCTGTTCAAGACCTCTCCAATACCATTTCCCCTCAAATTGACTGTACTCAATGTGGTAATTGTTGTAAAAGCTTGATGGTAAATATCAATGAACAAGAGGCTGATCATTTAGCCCAACATTTGGGTCAAAACAGAACCGAATTTGATCAAAAATACCTCGACAAAGGTGAATCTGGAAGAATGGTTTTAAATGCCATTCCTTGTCATTTTTTAGTGGGAAATAGCTGTAGTGTATATGATTACCGATTTGAAGGTTGTAAAGAATTTCCTGCTTTTCATGTAAAGGATTTTAACAAAAGACTGTTTACTACATTCATGCATTATGATAGATGTCCTATTATCTTTAATGTATTAGAAACATTGAAAAAAGATTTGGCATGGCAATTCGTTTTGGAGTAGATCAAATTATTCTAAATAATCCATCTTGGAAAACCAGTTCTATAGGTTTTTTAACCAATGATGCTGCAAGAACTTTTGATCAAACACATAGTAGAATTGCATTAATTAAAGCTGGATTTAATATAACTAAACTATTCTCTCCAGAACATGGCATTGATACCAAAGGTGCAGATGGTGAAAAAATGAAAGATGGAGTTGATCCCCTCACTAACCTTCCTATTGTAAGTTTATATGGAGAGCAATACGCACCTGTTGAAAAAGATCTTGATGGGATAAATATTTTGTTATTTGATATACCCGATGCGGGAACAAGATTTTATACTTATTTATGGTCAATGACTTACTACTTGGAGGCAGCTGCTAAGTTCAATAAAAAAATCATCATCTTAGATAGACCTAATCCATTGAGCGGAAATCTTGCAATGATCGAAGGGCCTTCATTAGATGAATCTGTTGCTAGCTTTATAGGAAGATTTAACATACCCATTAAACATCAATGCAGCTTAGGTGAATTGGCTATATACTTTAATACAACAAAAGGCTGGAACGCAGATCTTGAAATTATTTCATGTAGTGAATTGAAAAGAACAGATTTATTTCTAGCATGGAAACAAACATGGATACCTACTTCACCTGCAATACAAAACTTCAATGCATGTTTATTGTATCCTGGTTTTTGTTTTTTTGAAGCAACCAATGTTTCTATTGGCAGAGGTACTACTTATTCATTTGAATGGTTTGGTGCTGCATGGTTAAATATGGATGCCATTGTTGCAGTTTGTAAGAATATGTTCAGTGAAGATCTGGCAATGGAAATATCTAGCGTAGCTTTTAAATCCAATAAGGAAAAAGAATGGCTTCCAGGAATACACTGTACAGTAAAAGATCCAGAAAATTATGACGCAGTATTAAATGGTTTATTGTTGCTCAAAATTATCAAAGATTTACATCCCAATCATTTTGAATGGGCACCCTATCCAACCAATGCCAACCCTACTGGGAAAAATCATTTATCTCTATTGTTAGGAATTCCAAATGCTGAAGTTTTATTTGATTTGCCCTTACAAAATTGGTTACAAAAAATCCAAATTTTATTGAGAGTGGACTATTGGAAAAAAGAAATTGAACCATACTTACTCTATAAATAAAGCAATGAGTACAATAACATCAGTTGCCATATTAGCCAATAACCAATCAGGAAAACACAAAGCTGGGAGAACTGCTCAATGGCTGAATTCAAAACTAATGGATTTAAATATTCATTCTTCAATTTATACTAATGAATGGCCAAGCAATGATTCATTACATTCCTATTCGGATTGTTGGATCATTGGAGGTGATGGAACCATTAATTATTTTATTAATCACTACCCAGAATGTACAATTCCCATTGTATTGTTTAATGGTGGGACTGGAAATGATTTCGCTTGGAAATTATATGGAGGCTTATCTAATGAGGCATTATTTGATAGTATATTCGATAGAAAGCCTCAATATATTGATGCAGGTAAGGTAAATGATAGATTGTATATTAATTGCTTAGGTATTGGATTTGATGGTGAAATTGTTGCTTCCATGAAAACGATTAGAATCATTGGAGGGCACTTTGGATACCTACTAGCAGTAATATATAAGATTTTATTCTTTAAGGAATCCTTTCTAAAAATTCAAACAGAACAAGAACAGATAGAGGGTTATTTTTTGTTAGCACTTTTTGTAAATTCATCAAGAGCAGGTGGAGGTTTTTTTATTGCCCCTACTGCTGAGATTAATGATGGAAATTTAGATATGGTATTGGCAGATAAAATGCCGGTATGGAAAAGACTTTGGTATTTACCCATTATTAAAAAAGGTAAACATTTACATTACCCTTTTATTAAACATCAACTTGGAAAAAAATTTACAATTGAGTCAGACAAGCCATTACCCATACAATTAGATGGTGAATTATTTTACACCAATAAACTGCAAATAAGTAATTTACATAAACAGTTTTTATTCAGACTGTAAAGGAGCTTTTTCAACCCTTCTGGTACCCTCATACATTTCGTACTCTAACAATCTGCAATCAATCTTGGCATTTAAGAATTCAATTCTTCTGCTGGGTTTTAATCTAATCTTCTTAGCCAACTCTAAATTTCCAGTAAAAATATATCCAGTGGCACCCTTACATTTATTCTTTAAAAAGTCCCCCATTCTTGCATAAGTTTTTTCTAATTCCACTTCTTCCCCTAATCTTTCTCCATATTCTGGGTTAAACATTACTATGGCATTGTTCATATCATCAGGCATCTTGGTTGATTCAAAATCGCCCACTTGAAAATCAATTAAATCTTCCACCCCAGCAGCAGTAGCATTTATTTTGGCCACTTTAATAGCCTCCTTACTTAAATCCGATGCAATAATTTTTAATGAAGGTACAGCTCTTACTTGTCCTTCCAAAACAGAGCGCTCTTCTTCATATACAGTAGGATCATATCCCAATAAATGCATAAAGGCATAATGATCTCTGAGTAGACCTGGAGCGCATTTAGTGGCAATCAAAGCAGCTTCAATGGCCAATGTACCTGATCCACACATTGGATTAATAAAGGGTGTAAATCTATCCCATTTAGTAGATAAAATTGTGGCAGCTGCTAGTGCTTCCAACATGGGTGCTTTACCTGGCAATTTTCTATAACCATGCCTTGCTAAAGATGCACCTGAAGTATCAAGAAATAATTCAGCTTCATCATTCTTCCAAAATAAATACACCACCACTCCAGATAATTCAGAACCAGTGGTTGGTCTTTTGTTTGTTGCTTTTCTTATTCTATCTACAATGGCATCTTTTACTCTTAGATTAGCGAATAAATTGGTTTGAATAGTTGGATGAAATACATTGCTAATGACTGAAAAATAGCCATCTGGTTGAATCATTTTCTCCCAATGGATATTTAAAGCTTGTCTATATAATTCATCAGGATCATTACATATAAATGCCTTTAAAGAATACATTACCTGACTAGCTGTCCTCAGGTTCATATTTAACTTAATACAATCATTCACATTACCCGTTAATTCCACCCCTGTTTGAAAAACACGATCAATATCAAAACCCAAAGAAATCACTTCATTTCTTAGAGCCGGAGATAACCATTTATTACAGGTAATGATGATTTTGCTTTGATTTTTAAAAACTTGCATTGAACAAACTTAGCCAAATTTGAATGAAAAAGTCCCCAACCTAGGTTGAGGACTTTAATGGGTGGGAGCACACGGGTTCGAACCGCGGACCCCCTCGGTGTAAACGAGGTGCTCTAAACCAACTGAGCTATGCTCCCATTTCCCTTTTGAGGAGTGCAAAAATAAGGTTAGGAATTTAAACCTCCAAAAAAAAGAGTAATTAATTTAATTGTACTGCAGGCAGCCTAGTAGATTGACTATCATATACAAAAAGCTCTACAATTTCATAGTTCCAGTACTTGGATAAGGGTGATTTATCTAGTATATCTGATGCATCCGATTTAGTAATGGCATTGATTGTAATCCAAGATTGCTGGGTCTCCATACTAACCGCATAACTATCAATAATTCCTTTATTCAATAGATAATTAATATAAGTTCTGTGTGGAGGAACAAAAGACATGAATTCTTCATCCATTTCAAAAGATATGATCGCTTGGAACTTTTTCATCTTATAACTAAGTTAATAAAAGAATTAAATAGAAAAAATTCAAATTCACTTTTTTTTCTAAATAATAAACTTTGTTTAATCTTAGTCCATATTTACTAAAGCAATTCTACCACCAGACCCCGCAAGAATAACTTTTCTTTTACCTGGAACAACTTTTAAAACATGAAAAGGTTGGGTAGATATGGGCATCCAAGAAATACCGCCATCATTTGAAAAATCCACTCCACTTGTTCCACAAACAATCAAATCTTTATTGGAAATATATTGAACGCAAGATTTATAACCATTGGGGGTATTTACTTTAGGATTGATCTTCCAAAAGTAGCTTCTTTTTCTGTTGGTCTTATTTTCTGAATTAGGATGTATAAATCTATCCAATCTAACTATATTTTGATCTTTTGATTGTTCGTTCATAAAATCCCCACCTACAATAGTAATATGATTATTATTAGGAGAAATAGCTAAACTGTTTGCTCCTGTGGATTGCTTGCCTTGTATAATTGGCAGAGGTAAAGCTTCGCCATTTATCCAGCATCTGCTAAATATACCTCCTGAAACAAAAAAAATATCTTTAAAATCAATTATTAAATTGGTACCACTTGAAGCAAAAAAAGATTCTCCCTCTTTGACGGTAGATTTAAAAAAATCATTTCCAACACTTTCCCAACTTTGTCCACGATTCTTGGAAGTTAATAGCACTATTTTTTGATCAATTGGATCACCTATCACCATACCATGATCATCTTTAAATGAAATCGCATCTAAAAATATAGCAGTATCCTTATTTTCATACACTTTATCCCAATGCATTCCACCGTCTATAGTCTTTAAAATTATTCCCGGAGAAGCTACTGCGACAATAATCGCCTCTTGATCATTAAAGGCATGTATGGCTCTAAAATCTCTTGTTTCAAAACCCTTTACTTGCATCCACTCAAATTGCTTTCCACCATCTAAAGATTTTGCAATAGTCCCCTTAGAGCCACTTGCCCAAATCACTGCTTCAGATGGAACAGAAAGTCCTCTTAAACTTACTCCTTTCTGTTCTGCAATTAATTCAATGGGTCTTTGAGCAAAACTTTTCACAGAAAAGAACAGTAAAAAATATAAAATAATTTTTGATATAGACATAGCTTTAATGATTTTTGCAATACAAATATACATTATGATACCATATTGGATGAGTAGAACACAATTAATGCTGGGTGATGATGCCGTATCAAAATTAATGGGTAAAAATGTTTTAATAATTGGTCTGGGTGGTGTTGGTGGAATATGTGCAGAAATGATCGTAAGAGCTGGTGTGGGTAAAATGACCATCGTAGATAATGATACAGTGGATAAAAGCAATATCAATCGACAAATTCCTGCATTACATTCTACTGCAGGTCTTCCAAAAGCTCAGGTTTTGGCTAAAAGATTGAAAGATATCAACCCAGAATTAGATCTAACAGTGCATGAAATTTTCATTAAAGATGAAATCACTAAAAATTTATTAGAAAGTGCACCATGGGACTATGTAGTGGATTGTATTGATACCTTATCTGCCAAAGTATTTTTAATTAAAGGATGTTTGGATAGAAAGATTCCCATGGTGAGTTCAATGGGGGCTGGCGGCAAAGTAGACCCATCTCAAATACAAGTAACTGATATCTCTAAAACAAAGATTTGCAATTTGGCTAGATATGTCAGGAAGCGTCTTCAAAATCTAGGTATCAAAAAGGGCCTTAAAGTTGTTTTTAGCCCCGAAAAGGCAGATCAAGAAAAGATTATTGTAACGGAAAAGGCTTACCCTAAAAAATCCATCATTGGCACTTTAAGTTACATGCCAGCTATGTTTGGTTGTACCGCAGCTAGTGTGGTGATTAGAGATTTAATGGCAACTGACTGATTTAAAGCTCTTTTTCTTTGTATTAAGGCCAAATTATCTTTATTTTGCACCTCCAATTGGAAGCTCCTGGTTCGGTAGCTCAGCTGGATAGAGCAACTGCCTTCTAAGCAGTAGGTCATTGGTTCGAATCCAATCCGAATCACAAAGCCTGTCACAAAGTGACAGGCTTTTTTAATACGAGCATCGTCAAGAGCTTGCTCTTGTAAGCATGCGAGTTTTAAAAAAGCCCAACTAATCGCATAGCGATTGGTTGTAAAGGCTTTGAGTAAGAATGAGGAATAAGGATGGTGGCGAAGTGAAACGAGGCCACCCATCCCCTTTAGGGGGAGGAAGAAATCCCATCCCCTTTAGGGGGAGGAAGTCACCCATCCCTATCTCAAAATCCCTTAATTTCGAAACAATGTTCAAATTCAGCTATCATATTTTGCTACTCATCCTCAAAGCAGCTTTTACCTTAAAAAAGTCCGCCCAAGAGACAGTGACCATCATGAAAGACCTTGAACAAAAACACCAAGGCAAATTTGACCCTTCTGCCATCAAAAAAGCAGCCAGATTTCAGGGAGTACAACAGGTTTTTATTAACGATGCATTTACTCAATTGGTAGACAGAAATTCAAATTCATTTGAATCAACATCCAATAAATTATATTTCACCTTAACTGGTTTATACGACGATATCATAGATCAACAATTAATAGACGAAAAAACCTTAAACCAATTATTTGAAGATCCTACCCTTACTCAAACAGATTTATTTGAAACCAAGGTATTGGTAGATGTGCATTTAAATTTATTAAATAGGGTAAAAAATAAATCAGACTATAAATCAATATTAGCAAATGTGCATCAAGCACAAAAAGATTCTTTACAACAAATCAATGCGCAAATTGATAAAGATGCTTTATTAAATATTACATTAAGAAAAGGAGGATATAGTTTATTAATGTGTAAACAATATATAGATTTACCAAATTCCAAAGAATTAGATCAATGCTGGTATCATTTAGGAGGAGTTATTCAAATCACTAACGATTTGTTTGATATCTATAAAGATTTGCAAGAAGGGATACAAACCATACCCAACACAACTAAAAGTCTCAATGATATTGAAATAGTATACAATCAACTTGTAAATAATTTTATACAATCACTTCATCAATTACCTTTTGAGAAAAGTAAAATAAATATTTTAAAAATAAAATTAAGCCCTATACCTGCATTTGGTTATATAGCTATTCAAAATTTATCAAAGATTCAAGGCCAGCAAAATACACTTCCTGATTTAAATAAAATCCCAAGAAAAGATTTAATCATTGATATGGAAAAAACAGTCAATCGAATTAAATTAATTCAAAAGGCTTATAAAGTATACAAAACCAACTAAGATGAATGTACAAATAGCACCGAGTTGGAAACTGGCTTTAAACCCATTGTTTGAAAAGCCCTATTTTGCTCAAATTGCCGCCCATCTTAAAACAGAAAAAGCTTTACATAAAACGATTTATCCTAAAGGATCACAAATATTTAATGCTTTTGAACAAACCCATTATGATCAAGTAAAAGTTGTGATTCTAGGACAGGATCCGTATCATAATCCAGGTCAAGCAATGGGTTTAAGCTTCTCAGTTCCTGATGGGATCAAAATTCCCCCATCCTTATCTAATATATTTAAAGAATTAAAGGCAGATACAGGCACCAGTATTCCCCCGACAGGTAACCTCACCCCTTGGGCACAACAAGGTGTTTTGTTGTTAAATGCTGTCTTGACAGTTAGAGAGAATGAACCAGCCAGTCATTCAAAAATTGGATGGATGAACTTTACAGATGACGTGATAAAACATTTATCTGATCAAAAATCAAGATTGGTATTTATTCTTTGGGGTAATTTTGCTATTCAAAAACAAATATTGATAGATGCTACTAAACATAAAATTTTAAAAGCAGCACACCCCTCTCCTTTGAGCGCCTACAATGGATTTTTTGGATGTAAACATTTTAGTGCAACAAATGATTATTTAGTATCTCACAACAAGACACCTATAAACTGGGCACTTTAAAGCTTTATCTTATATTTGCATTCATGAAAATTATAAAAGATACTATTGCAAGAATTTTGGCATTTTGGGCATTATTCGTATTTGCAAGTACCATGTTTATCTTTGTTTGGTTTTATTTAATTTGCTACATTTTACCAGAACCACAAAAAACAAGATGGCATCGTCAAATATCAAGATTGTGGATGGGTTTATTTTTAGCACTATCAGGATGTCGTTTTACCATCACAGGAAAAGAAGTCTTTGATCAAACAGGTAATGCAGTAATTGTTTGTAATCATAATAGTTTAATTGACATACCAGTTAGTTTTCCTTTTTTACCTAGAGCTAACAAAACAATTGCTAAAAAATCATTTTCTAAAATCCCTATTTTTGGTTTGATTTATACTTTTGGAACAGTATTGGTTGATAGAAGAGATGAAAAAAGTAGAAAACAAAGTATAGAGGATATGAAAGTGGTTTTAGAGACTGGTTTAGATATGCTCATTTATCCTGAAGGAACAAGAAATAGAACAGAAGAACCACTCAAATCATTCCATAATGGCGCATTTAAATTAGCGCTTGATACCCATAAGCCCATTATTCCTGTAGTCTTACTAAATACCAAAAAAATACTTCCCGCAAAACCAAGTATGTACTTCACTCCAGGTAAAATTCAAATGGATATTTTGCCTGCTATTTATCCAGATGGGCATAGTATTGATAGCTTAAAAAATAAAGTATTTGAAACAATGGCCAACCATTATTTATCTAAAAAGTAGATGATGAGAAGGTTCTACTTCTATTGATTCTTAAATCTCTTAAAATTCCTGATTTAGGATTAACAGAAATACTAAAAGACTTATAAATTCCAACAGGTGTTACATTAATTGCCAATTGCCAACAATGCATTTCTCTTGTGATAAACATACTTAATTGTTGAATATTAGCTTTTGCTACATCAATATACCCTGTCCCTCCAATTTTCCATTTAGGTGACAAACTAAAATCTCCATTAAAGTTCAGCGTTGAAAAAGTTTGTGTTCTGAATCCAGAAAAATCAGACTTCATCATTCTACTAAATTGTAAAGAATATGATACATTTAGTGTCCATGGTATATCAAAATCTGTAAATTCAGCAGGATTGGCTTTTACATATTGTAATTGCCTTTGCTGTTCATCAGGAGTCATAAATGGATCAACGGGGATGGTATTTTTAGAGGAAGCTGTACCATCTTTCTTTTCTTTGCTTTTAAATGAGGTAGAAAAAGATATACCTCCATTTGTAATATTTCCAAACTTTAGTTTATTTAGATTAATATCATACTTATTGATTCTGTAACCAAACTTGTCAGTTGCATATGGATCCAAAGATAATACTGTACTTATATTGAATTTTTCAAACAAAGTTGTTCTCGCATAAAAATTGAAATTCCCCAAAGCAAAGCTGTCTGCTAATATATTATAGCTTGAAGTAAATCCAAATCCATCAATTATTTTAATTTTTTTGAATGCGTCCGCACTGGTATCTGACTTGTCTTTTACTTTCATTTCAAGTAGATTATCTATGCCAAAACCCATGCCACCAAACCTTCCTTCAGAAAAGGCGCCACCCAATGCACCTCCATCAAATTTTGAAAAACGAAGCCTTCTACCAGTAGTGTCAATTTGAGTAGTATAATGATATCTTGATGCTAGGTCTGGGCTATAATTTACAGAAACACTAGGACGAACCTCGTGTCTAATTGCTTTAATATCACCTTTCTTAAACTTATATGTACCAAAAATTCTTGAAGCAGTTCCAACTCCAAAACTAACTCTAGGTGTTCGATAAAAACCTCTATTGATGGTTGTATCTACTTTTTTTGTTTCTTCATTCCAAGATTTAATGATTTCTTGTCCAAACCATTTTTCATCAAAAGAAATATTAGGTGTTATGGTAATAGGTCCAAGCGAAGGCAGAGAAAGGTTGATTGGGATAGTATGAGTTGCACCCCATTGCAATGTATCTAGCAATCTTTGGATATTAAAAGCAGAATCATAAAAAGCTAACTGATTTTGAAAACTACCGTTGTATCCAATACCTATTTTTTCATACCACTTTCCTGATCCAATTTGATCTTTTGACTGAAATGGATAAATTGTTAATGCATTAAAGTTAACATTGGGTAATTGTAAGTTAACCAAACCAAGGTTATTGTTTTGACTATGGTTTAGATTGACTGATAAATTATATTTATTATTCCATGATTTATTATAACTAATTGAGGAGCTTATTTGGTTTTGAAAATTCTGAAAAGGATTGTTCAATAAGTTCCTATTATACTTGGTACTACCAAAATTCACATTCGCAGAAAAATTAGTTCCCGGCCTTGCTTTAGCATCCATGGAATGAGACCAATTGATCATATAAGTCCTACCGCCTGTAAATTCTTCTGCTATGGATGTATTTCTATTTAATGCTCTGGTATTTTGTAATGAGAGATTAAAATTTCCTAAATACTTATATCTGAGAATATATTTACTATTCAGATTAACATTCCATCCGCCATAGGAATAGATATTACCTCTTACGGTTGCATCAACATGATCATTAATTACTTTATAATAACCAAGTCCTTCGAAACCTAAACCAAAATCTTCACTGCTGGAGAAAGCCGGTGCCATCATACCAGAATGTCTACCCTTGGTTAATGGGAAAACTCCAAAAGGTATTCCAATAGGAAAAGGAACTCCCTCAAATTCAGGGAAAGTGGGTCCAGATACACCAATTTTATCTGTTACGATTTTCATTTTATTGGTTCTAAAGGCAAAATGTGGTTCATCTAAATTACAAGTGGTAAACCTCGCTCGCCATGCAAATGCCTCGTCTTTATTTACCTTCTTCATAGAATTAGCATTGATGAAAATCTCCCCTTGTTGAAAATTGGTATTCTTAGTTATTCCTCTACCAGATTTCATATTAAAATAGATGGAATCATTATAACTAACAATATCGGCTTCTGTAAATTTGGGATTACTCAATGGGTTGCCAGATGTGTCTTTAGAACCAAATGCTTTGATATTTTGGCTTTGTTGATCGTAGACTATATTGGCCGCCTCTAACTGAGAACTTTTATAGACTGTTTTTGCCTTGCCGTATAAATAAAAAACCTTGGTCTTTAAATTCATTACCCCAGAGTCGGCTGCATTGTAATTTACTGGAGCGTCCATCGTGTCTTTAGAGATACGTAAATTGGTATCCACTTTTACCTGGATACTATCTTTTTTGATGACTGATGGCTTGTTTTGAGCAACAGCCTGTAATACAATACCTAAACATATTGTTAATACCATCAAAATGGGCTTTTTAACAATATTGAAGGTACATTTTACGTTAGATTTGTATCCTGGGTATATCACTGCTGCAAAAATAAAGTAAAACAGCGTTAAGCAACTGATTATGAAGCAAAATAGACTGATTTTATCATTTCGTATTGCATTTATTGCCTTTTTAAGCATTTTATTAACTCAATCCAGAACCCAGGCTCAAACCAAAAGCCTTAATAGAATCGTGATTGATCCAGGTCACGGAGGCACAGATCCTGGAGCTTATGGGAAATACTCTACTGAAGCTGCAGTTTCTTTGGCTATCTCTCTGAAATTAGAAAAGTATATTAAACAAGCCTTACCTGAGGTAGATGTGGTTTTGACTAGAACTACTGACATATTTAATTCCGTAGTGGAAAAAGCGGAGATTGCCAATCAAATGAAAGGAGACTTATTTGTTTGTATACATACCAATTCTGCTCAAGGCAAGAAAGTAAGAGAGATCGTTGGATATACCACCAAAACCTATACCGTTAAAAAGAAAGGCAAAAAGAAAAAAGTCACCAGAGAAGTGCCAGAATACAAGACAACCTATTTGCCTAGTACTGCATTTGGAACAGAAACCTATATTTATGGAGTGGGAAAAACAGAGCAAAGAAAAGGTGTCGCAGAAGGTATGGTAGATGAATTAGTAGAAAAATTAGACTCTGTATCAGAAGCTGAGATTAAAAAATTAAATGAAGAAGATCCTACTAGATCGATGATGGCAAGCTTACTAACACAACAATATTTTCAAAGAGCGGCAAGTTTGGCATTAACCATTGAAGACGAATTTCAGAAAGCAGGAAGAAATAGCCGCGAAGCAAGACAAAGAGATCAAAAAGGCATTTGGGTATTAGCTGCCGTTAAAATGCCAGCTGTATTAATTGAAACCGGCTTCATTTCCAATCCACAAGAAGAAGATTATTTAAACAGCGAAGAAGGTCAAAATCAAATTTGCGAAGCAATTACAAAGGCATTGGTAAGGTACAAGACCTCTTTAGAAATCCAAAAAAGCGCTAAAGACAGCAGATAATACAGGGTTTATTAGTTAAATTTGCATTGTAATCATTTAATTACAACAATGCGTGTATCAAACGAAACTAAGGTTGGGGCTTTAACAGTAATTGCTGTTACATTAATTATTATTGGATTTAATTTTCTAAAAGGCAAAACCATTTTCAAATCAGGAAATTTTATCTATGCAAAATATCATGATACTAAAGGCCTTATAGTTTCCAATCCTGTATATGTTAATGGATATCAAGTAGGAACAGTTTTTGAAATTGAAAATTTAAATGCCAATTTATCTGATATAATCGTAGCTATTAAATTGAATAATAATTATCAGATCCCCATTAATTCCATTGCTACCATTCAAGAGAATCCTTTAGGCACCAATAGTATTTATATTTCTTTGGGAAATGCTACCATTTATTTAAAAAACGGCGATACAGTTAAAACTGCCCCTGCAACCAGTTTATTAGGAGACTTTATGAATACTCTTTCTCCATTGAGTGATCAATTCAAAAAAACCATTGATGAATTAAGAAAAGTTTTAGTAAATGTAAATACGGTAATGGATGATCAAAACAAAGCTAATTTTAAAGAACTCATCTCCAACCTTACTAAAACTTCTGATAATTTAAATAAATCAATGGCTTCCATTGAACAGATGTTAGATCAAAAAGGTGGATCCATTGCACAAACTGCTGTTAATATAAATGGTTTCACGAAAAATCTAGCTGAGAATAATAAAAAGATTACCAATATCATTAATAATTTAGATAGCACTTCTCAAGCAATCAAAGATGCTAATTTAAATCAAACAATTAAAGAAATTCAATCAGCTCTTGCAGGGATTAATTTGACTTTACAAAAATTGAATACTGGTAATGGAACAGCAGCGAAGATTATGAATGATCCTTCGGTATATACAGAATTGAAAAATACCATCAATAGTGTAAATACATTAATTGATGATATTAAAGTACATCCAAAGAGATATATCAATATCTCCGTTTTTGGTAAGAAAGACAAAACTACTCCATTAAGTAAGCCCATTGCGGACACTGTAACCAATGAATAAATTATATTGGACATTGATGATTGCATGTGCTTCCATTTTGAATGTTCAGGCACAAAACACTTCAACCCCTGTTTTAGTTGATAGTAATTCTAAATTAATTGAATTTTTATCCGCTGCATCCTACAATGTAAAAAAAGTAGATTCCACCAATTATGTGATATTGGTTGGTAATGTTCAAATTAGACAAGGTAAAACTTTAATGTACGGTGATAGTATTGTATTAAATACAACTAATAATATTTTAGAAGGTTTTGGACATATTCATATAAATGATGCTGATAGTGTACATACTTATGCAGAGTATTTAAGGTACTTAGGAAATAACAAGAAAGCCTTCCTTAGAAAGAAAGTAAAATTAACAGATGGCAGAGGTGTATTAACTACAGATTCTTTAGACTACGATGTCTCTATTAAAGTAGGACAATACAATAAAGGAGGAAAATTAGTACGAAATAAGACCGTACTCAAAAGTGTTGAGGGATTTTATTATGGAATTACACGTGATGTCATCTTTAGAAAGAAGGTTGAATTGATTGATCCTGAAAGCACCATTATAACAGATACACTGGAGTACAATACCTATTCACAGTTAACAAATTTTATTAGCCCTACAAAAATTATCAATGGGTCTAGAATTATAAAGACATCAAACGGAAATTATAATTTAGGCACCAAAAAAGGATATTTATATGAACGTTCCGTCATTGACGATAGTACCTATATTTTCACAGCAGACGAAATGGCTATTGATGACTCTTTAGGATTAGGTGAATTCAGAGGCAATGCATTATATAAATCCAAAGATTCATTGTCTTTCGATATGATTGCCAATCATATTAAAACCAACAGATCAAAAGGTGTTTTATTAGCAACTGAATTACCTACTTTATTAATCAAACAAAAAAAAGATACACTTTTTATAAGTGCCGACACCTTATTCTCTGCAAAAATTTCTGATTTAAAGAGACCCATGCCACAAGTTAGAGATGTACCTGTTGTCAATACAGACAGTAGTTTAGATAAATACTTTGAAGCCTTTCACAATGTTAGAATATACTCTGATTCATTACAAGCAAAATGTGATAGTTTGTTTTATGGATTAGCTGATTCAACGATACGTTTAATCACTCAACCAATTGTTTGGTCAAATGAAAATCAAATTACGGGAGATACGATTTATATGTTTGTAAATAATAAACAACCCGAGCAATTAAACGTAATCAATAATGCTTTTGCTATCAATAAAGTTGATACAACTCAATATTTTAACCAAATAAAAGGCACTCGACTAAAAGTATGGTTTGAAGATGGATCTATCAGTAAAATGCAAACAAAAGGAGGCGCTGAAAATTTGTATTTCGTATTAGATGATGAAAAGAAATTTATTGGTGTAAATCATTCTACTGCTCAAATAATGGAGATAGAATTTGAAAACAGCGAACCGGCCAAAGTAAAGTTTGTGAATCAATTACAAGGAAAGATGAATCCATTAAATAAAACAGTACCTGAAGATTTAATCTTAAGAGGATTTAAATGGCAGGATTCAATTCGACCTAAATCTAAGTTTGAGATCCTTTCTCCATCATCAAGTAAGCCTTTATAAAGCCTTCTATTTCTCCATCCATTACAGGCCCCACATTTCCTACTTCATAATCGGTTCGATGATCTTTTATCATCTTGTATGGATGAAAGACATAAGATCTAATTTGACTGCCCCATTCTATTTTCTTTTTGGTTGCATTGCTGGCATTCAATGCTTCTTGTTTTTTACGCATCTCTTCTTCATATAACCTACTCTTTAACATCTTCATTGCCAATTCTCTATTTTCTCCCTGTGTTCTGGATTGTTGACACTCTACAATAATTCCAGAAAGTATATGTTTTAATCTTACCGCTGTTTCCACTTTGTTCACGTTCTGACCACCCTTTCCACCACTTCTATAAAACTCCCATTCTATATCCGCTGGATTCACCGTTATCTCAATACTATCATCAATTAATGGATAAACATATACAGACGCAAAGCTGGTATGTCTTCTAGCATTGCTATCAAAGGGTGATATTCTAACCAAACGATGTACCCCAGACTCTGCTTTTAGGAAACCAAATGCAAAGGGTCCATCAAATTGAATCGTTGCTGATTTAATACCAGCACCATCTCCTTCTTGATAATCTAAGGAACTTACAGTCCATCCTTGTTTCTCCCCATACATGGTATACATTCTCAAAAGCATTTCAGCCCAATCCTGACTCTCTGTACCACCAGCGCCCGGATTAATTTGCATCACTGCAGGTAATTCATCTTCAGGCTTATTCAATGTACTTTTAAACTCAGCTTCTTCAATAGAAGCAACAGCTTTATTAAATGCTTCTTGTGTTTCTTGCTCAGTTGCATCACCTGATTTCCAAAAATCAAATAGTATAGCAAAGTCTTCTAAACTGTTTGCAACATCAATGTATAATTGAACCCAATACTCGTTTACTTTAATTTCTTTCATAATACCCGTAGCACGCGTATTATCATCCCAGAAACCTGGAGACATAGACATCTGTTTATCCTTGTCTATTTTTTGCAATCTATTATCAACGTCAAAGAAACCTCCTCAGGACACTTACTTGGTCCCTCATGCGCTTCAATTGTTCTATCGTCATGATCTATATTTGGTATCAATTAAGATACTGGTTAAAAAATACTACAAGCCTCATAAGCCGGATTCTGTTTCTAAACTATCATTTATCTAGCTTCAACATTACTGCTGAAATCATGCTGCCTACCCTGGAACTTGAACGAGTCGCTCTTAAACGTTCCTATACGTGGCATTACAGCACCCAAGGTTTACCCGATCTACTAATTACTTATTAGATCTGTGAGCTTTTACCTCACATTTTCACCTTTTCCTCTTACGAGGTAGTTATTTTCTGTGGCACTTTCTCTGTCTCAATTGCTTGAAACGCCGGCTATTCACCGGTGGGTTACTCTGTGCTGTCCGGACTTTCCTTGGCAATTGCTTGCCACGATAGCTCGGGTTTGTAGTCATACAAAGGTAAGACATTCCACTTAGAGTCTCCAAAGGGACTCTATATAGGTCCATATATGAGCCGTTCTATGAAAAGAATACTTCTGTGGCACCATAACCATAAAACTCATTGTATTGATTTACAAAGCTTTTTATGCCTTTCTTTACTTTCAATAAATCGTGTATTTCTTGTTTGAGCTTCCCTTTACCTACTCCATGAATAAAAATCATACTTGGCAATTGATTCAATTGAGCTAATTCAAGCCATTTTTCAAACTCCCCTAATTGAATTTGAAGAATTTCCGCATTGGTCAAATGACTAAACTTGTCAACCAATTTTTCAATATGCAAATCCACAACGGATCTGGCTGCTGGTATATGTTCTTTAATTTTCGAAGCATCATATACTTTAAAACCTGCGTTCCTAAGCATATCTAAAGGCACATAATTATCTTCTTCTTTATCTGGATACTGATCAAACAAATGATAAGCAATATTGGGAGTGCCATCTTCTTTTAATTGTTCTACTTTTTGAAAAAACTGCTTTGGCTTAATTTTCACCTGCGTCTCAAAATGATCTGCTTTCTTTTTATGAGGTTCTATTAAAGAAAAATCTATAAAAAAACCCAATCCATCATTCACCATTTCAAAATCAATATCATGTATGTAAAAATCGGTATGTGGAGCTAAAATAGATGCTATAGAAAAGCCATCATTGATATGGGTATTTTGAACATAATCAAATTTATAGCCCACCCTAGTTCGATTAGATAAAAATATTTTTAATGAATCTACTACTTCATCATTAAAATCATCCAATCTAAATTTGGGCACTAAATACAACCAAATTCCTTCATCTTCTTTGCTATCATTTTTTTGAATCTTCTCTTTAGGAATTTGATCAACATATATTTTATTAGTCGCCACTTTTGTAGGAAATAACTTTTTTTCAGTAAACCGCTTATAGTAAGGAAAATCAATTTGATCCATGTAAGCAGGAAACTTCACACCACGAACTTCAATCATCACCATCTTGTCGTTCATGATTTCGATAATCCTTCCTTCTTCATTACTATGAATCACTAAAATCTCATCTCCTACTTGGTACTTCATATTAAGAATTTAGCTTGGAATGCTTTCTGCCATAACTAGCATAAAACATTAATCCAATGGCCATCCATATAAAAAACCATAACCAACTTACTGGAGGAATTTCAATCATTAAATACAAGCAACACATGGCGCCAATAATGGGAATGATTGAATACTTTCTGATAAAGGAAAAAATTGCTACAATGATTAATATAAAAATAAATACCAAGAATAAAATTTCTTGATATCCTTCATTTCCAGCTTGAATAAAAGCAGTAGCAATTCTTTCTTTACTGAAATAAATAAAAATTGCAGCCAAGGCCGGAATGATCAATTGACCATTGATATAGGGTAATCTAAATGCTTTGGATTTAATATCAGGTGATATACGAGGCAAAACTAAAACACCAAAGCAAACTAACACAAAGGCAAATAATGTTCCAATACTTGTAAGGTCGGTCATTCTACTAATAGACATGAATAAGCTTGGGACACCCACAAAAATACCTGTAATGATCGTAGCAAAACTTGGGGTACCAAACTTTTTATGTACTGTTGCAAATTTCTTTGGCATTAAGCCATCTCTACTCATACTCATCCAAATTCTTGGTTGACCTAATTGAAAAACCAATAATACACTAGTGGTAGCAACTACTGCACTTACCGAAATAATATACCCAATTTTATGAAGACCAATTTTTTCAAAAACAAAAGCTAAAGGATCGTCCACTTTTAATTCAGTATAAGAAACCATTCCTGTTAATACCAAGGCAATTAAAATATACAAAACAGTACATATTAATAAAGAATAAATCATTCCTTTAGGCAAATCCCTTTGTGGATTCTTACATTCTTCTGCAGTTGTCGAAATTGCATCAAAACCTATATAAGCATAAAATACTGCAGAAACACCTGCTAACACACCTTTGAAACCATTAGGCATAAATGGCATCCAATTAGTGGTATCCACATAGAAAAATCCAAGAACAATAACGAATAAAATAATCAATATTTTAAAAATCACCATTGCATTGGTACTCTTTTTACTTTCTTTGATCCCTCTATACACCAATAAAGTGATTAAGACTACAATCACAAATGCAGGTATATTTAAAATAATCCTAGTAGAACCAATCATGGGAGCATTGGTCATTGCTTCATATCCAATTCTTGCTAATTTACTAAAGGTCTCTTTTGTTCCTCCAGCTGACAAATGGGCCAATGCTTCATCATATCCTGCATGTGCTTGTTCATAATTGGTACTTAGCCATCCTGGTAAATGAATATGGAAACCTTCTAATAAATTTACAAAGTATCCGCTCCAACTAATAGCTACAACAATATTTCCAATGGCGTATTCTAAAATCAATGCCCATCCAATGATCCAAGCTACAATTTCTCCAAATGTAACATAAGCATATGTATAAGCACTTCCTGCAATAGGTACCCTACTTGCAAATTCGGCATAACACAATGCACTAAAGCCACATGTAATTGCAGTAATTACAAACAATAAAGAAATACCTGGACCTCCATGAAAAGCGGCAGTTCCAATGGTTGAAAATATACCTGCGCCTACCACTGCTGCAATACCCATTAATGTAAGGTCTTTTACACCAAGTTCTTTTTTTAATCCACCTGCATGATGCCCATCTGTTAAACCCGCATTCGCATCTGCAACAATTTTATCAATTGATTTTTTTCTGAACAAACTCATGTAAATTGATTATTGATTTCGATTCATTAAATAATTAGCCAATTCAATCAAGGGTTGTTTTCTATTGGACACAACCGCTATGGCTTCTAAATGCTCGAAAGCTTCTTTTAAATATTTTGCTTTTAAATCTTCTGCCCATGCATCCACACTACAAGCTTTAAAGATCTCCAATACTTTTTCTACTTTATCTTCACTATTCGTTTTCAACAATGCTTCTAATATAGCTTTTTGCTCCTCATTGGCAACTTCTAAGGCATGCAATAACAAAAATGTTTTTTTATTCTGCTTAATATCACCACCTGCTTCTTTACCAAATATAGCGGCATCTCCAAATGCATCTAAGTAATCATCTTGAATTTGGAACGCAATACCAATTTTCTTTCCAAACTCATACAATTGTCTACAATTATTTTCACTCGCTCCTCCAATGATTGCTCCAGCTTCTAAACTAGCAGCTAATAAAACGGAAGTTTTCAATGTGATCATTTCTATATACTGATCCATATCTACAGAATCCATTTTAGCATAATCCATATCTAATTGTTGCCCTTCGCAAACCTCTCTAGCTGTTCTATTAAACAATTGTAAAATCTTGGGTAAATAACTAGGTTGAATTTGTTGTAAAAACTCATATGCTCTTATAATCATCACATCGCCAACCAATAATGCCGTATTGTAATCGTATTTAGTATGAACGGTTTCTTTACCTCTTCTTAAACTTGCTTCATCCATCATATCATCATGCACCAATGTGAAATTATGAAACAACTCTATCGCTCTTGCAACATGATAAGCGTCCTCATGGATATCACTAAATAATTCATTCCCTAATAAACATAAAACAGGTCGAATTCTCTTTCCTCCAATTTGCAAGAAATATTCTCCTGGTTCATATAAAGTCGCAGGACTTGAAGGAAAGTGCTTAGTGTCGAAACCTTGATTGAATCGCTCTGATAATGTTTGAAAGCTTAACATATTACAAACCTAACCAAATTTTAGCATTTATTAAACAGTGAATTTTTGCCATTTATTGCTAAATTTGCGTACCCCCAAAATAGGCACTATGAATCTAAAAAAACTAACCCTGGTTTTCCTCTTTTTTGTAAGTGTTTCGAAGCTAATAGCTCAAGATTTTACTTTAGATACTGCCATCGCAACTGGCCCCTATGTAAATCCATATACTAAATCTATTGGTGTTAAAGTATCTCCAGGTGCAATTACCTATAAAAACATGTATAAGACTGCAAGAGCCATAGAAGTTATTGGATATGCGAGCTTAGATGGTTTTAGTGCTGCTGTTTTAAAAGAGATCTACACTCCAATTGAAGGAGTGGAAAACCTAAGTTGGTATATAGGATATGGAGGGCACATGGGGATATGGAGTGAAGAGTGGAAAAAGACCAATACAAATACTTCCAATTCCAATATTGCGGTAGGATTTGATGGTATTATTGGATTTGATTATAAATTAAAAAATAGTCCACTCAATATTAGTGTGGATTGGCAACCTGCATTTAGTATTATACAGTCTTATTTTAAAAATAATGGCGGTATCAGTGTTCGCTATGTATTAAAATAAATATATCACCCATTTAAAAGGGATGATTAATTCTTATTCAAATTGAATAAAGAATCTACAAAAGCATCTTTGTCGAATAATAATAAATCTTTGATTTGTTCTCCCACTCCAATATACTTTACTGGTATTTTGCATTGATGTGCAATTGCTAGCACTACTCCACCTTTAGCTGTACCATCCAATTTGGTAATCGCCAATGCATTTACATCCGTCACCGCCATAAATTGTTTGGCTTGTTCTAATGCGTTTTGACCAGTGGAGCCATCTAATACCAATAATACTTCATGAGGTGCATCAGGTACTTGTTTTTGAATCACTCTTTTGATTTTATTCAATTCATCCATCAAATGCGCTTTGTTGTGTAATCTGCCAGCAGTATCAATTAACACCACATCTGCGTTTTTTGAAACAGCAGATTGCACCGTATCAAATGCAACTGCACTTGGATCTGCTCCCATATTTTGTTTCACAATGGGCACACCCACTCTTTCACTCCAAATAGTTAATTGATCCACTGCTGCTGCTCTAAATGTGTCAGCAGCACCTAATACCACTTGATTTCCGGCTTCTTTGTAATGGTGTGCTAATTTACCAATGGTAGTTGTTTTACCTACGCCATTGACGCCTACTACTAAAATGATATATGGTTTTTTATTTGCCGGAGGATTGAAGCCTTGTAAATCAGCTGGTGCATCAATTAGTAAGCCAGCCATTTCTTCGTGTAGGATTTGTTGTAATTCTTGGGTAGAAA
>Ga0315899_10002020_pt1 | contig 22764 bp, 24 predicted proteins | sample LakEriMetagenome_2_FD_203518 | JGI IMG/M metagenome (GOLD analysis project Ga0315899, IMG submission 203518) | Freshwater fungal communities from buoy surface, Lake Erie, Ohio, United States - Buoy 4 MA112 | ecosystem: Environmental > Aquatic > Freshwater > Lake | place: USA: Lake Erie, Ohio... | reverse complement strand
TGGGACAATGCCGGCATGGACGGCTATGCGGTGCAGCGCGCGGACATCCTGGGTGCGAACAGCGCGTCACCGCGGATGCTGCCGGTCATCGGCACCAGCATGGCGGGTGCCGACCCGAGGGCGCTGCCGTGGGTGCAGCAGGGCACGGCGCTGCGTATCATGACTGGGGCGCCACTGCCGCCCGGCGCGGATGCCGTAGTCCGCGTGGAGGACACCGACGGCGGCGACAAGACGGTGCGCGTCACGAACGATCGCGATGCGGCCGGCCGTGGCAACGTGCGCCCACGGGGCGAGGACATTGCGGCGGGGCGCGAGCTCTTTTCGCGCGGCACGTCCATCAGGGCATCGCATGTTGGGGCGCTCGCGTCCATCGGCATGCAGACCGTACCGGTGCACCGTGCGCCGCGCGTGACCATCGTGTCGAGTGGCGACGAACTCGTCCTGCTCGACCGCTTCGACGAAGTGGAGATGGGGCAGCGCATTGTGTCATCGAGCAGCTATGCGCTGCCGGCCCTGCTGCGCAGCGCGGGCGCCGAGGTCACGATGGCCCCGCTGGTACCCGACACGCTCCCGGCGCTCACACAGGCGCTCGGCGATGCACTCGACGACGGCTGCGATCTCCTGGTGACCACCGGTGGCGTGAGCGTGGGCGCCCACGACTACACGCGTGAAGCCCTCGCGGCCCTGGGGGGCACGCAGCGCTTCTGGCGGGCGCGCATCAGACCCGGGGGACCAATTGGTACCGGCATGGTCCGCGACGTGCCGTGGATCGGGCTGCCCGGCAACCCCGTGTCGACGATGGTGACGGCGTCACTCTTTGCCTGGCCGCTCATCCGGCAGCTCGGCGGCCATCTCCGAGTGACACCACTGCGGGTGCCGGTGCGCATGCTCGACGCGGCCGACACTCCGGCGCCGCTCACCTATTTTCTCCGGGTCTCCCTTGCGGTGGATTCGGAGGGACAGTTGGTGGCCCGGCTGTCGGGTGCGCAGGGATCGAATCTGCTCCGCGCCATGGCGATGGCCGACGCCCTGCTCGAGGTGCCGGAGTCCATCGATCACGTGGCACCGGGCGCGATGCTCCGGGCCATCTTGCTGCCCGATGCGCCGCCGCTCGTCGCGGCACCGTACACTCTTCAGACACCGGCGTGACCACTCCCGAAGACTCCAGCGCTCCGCCACCGGGCGGAGTGGCCACCGGCGTCGTACTCGCCGGTCTGCACGGCGAGGCGCTCGACGCCGCGATGGCGCGCAAGTTCCAGGTGGATCGCGAAGACGTGACCGTCGGCGACGGAGCGCAGACACGCACGTTCACGCTTGTGAAGCCGGCCAACGCCGATCACCTGATCAGCGAAGCTGATTACGTGATGGATGAACGACTCCCGTACTGGGCGGACTTGTGGCCGTCGGCGCGCGTGTTGGCGGGCCACCTGCTACAGCAGCAGGGCGCAGGCCGCCGGCTGCTCGAAATGGGGTGCGGCCTCGGGCTCGATACCACCGCCGCGATGGCAGCAGGCTTCGACGTGACGGCCACCGACTATTACGAAGACGCCATTCATGTGGCGCGCGCCAACGCGGCGCGCAACCTTGGCCGGGAACCGGAGGCCCGCATGGTGAACTGGCGCGCGTGGCCCGATGACCTCGGCACCTTCGATGTCGTGATCGCCGCCGACGTGTTGTACGAGAAGGAGTACGCCATCTTGGTGGGCGTTTGTCTCGCGAGAGCCCTCGCCCCCGGCGGACTGGCAATCGTGGCCGATCCCGGCCGCCTCGCCCTTCCGGCCTTCCGCGATCACCTGCCCTCCGTGGGACTCACGATCGCGTCGACCACCACCGTCCCCTACGAGGTGGGGGCGGTGAAGCAGCGCGTGCAACTCCTGCACATCCGGCATGGGTGATCCGCAGCGGTAACGCCGCGGATCACCCATGATGGTCAGAGCAGTCGCGCCGCCACGACCTCCGAGATATCGAGCACCGGCACCTCCTTCCCGGCGCCGGTCACGCCGTCGTTGATCATCGTCATGCAGAACGGGCACGCCACCGCGATCTGATCGGCGCCGGTGGCCAGCAGTTCCTCGCTGCGCTCGACGTTCACCCGCTTGCCCACATTCTCTTCCATCCACATGCGGCCGCCGCCGGCGCCACAGCACAGGCCACGGCTCTTCGTACGCGCGGGTTCCACCAGCTCCACGATCGGCAGCGCCTTCTTGAGGGTATTGCGCGGCGCGTCGTAGATCTCGTTGTACCGGCCAAGGTAGCACGAGTCGTGGTACGCCACCTTGAGACGCTGTCCGTGCTCCGTCTCGAGCGGCACGCGCCCCGCGTCGAGCAGCCGCTCGATGTATTCGGTGTGATGAATGACTTCGTAGTGCCCGCCCAGATCGGGGAACTCCTTGCCCATCTGATGGAAGCAGTGTGGGCAGAAGGTCACGATCGTCTTGAGCTCGTAGCCGTTCAGCGTTTCGATCACGCCCTTGGCGAGCATCTGGTAGAGATACTCGTTGCCCATACGGCGGGCCGGATCACCGTGACAGGTTTCTTCCTGTCCAAGGATGGCGAACTTCACGTCGGCCGCCTGGAGGATGCGCGCGAACGCCACCGTGATCTTCTTCGCCCGATCGTCGAAGCTGCCCATGCATCCCACCCAGAAGAGGATGTCGGGCTTCTCGCCGGCCGCAGCCATTTCGGCCATGGTGGGGATGTCCATCCCCTCGGCCCACTGCTCACGGTCCGCGGCGCTGAAGGCCCACGGGCTACCGTTGCGCTCAAGGCTCGTGAGGGCTGGCTGCAGCTCCTCGGGGAAGCGCGACTCCATCAGCATGAGATCGCGCCGGAGCTCATTGATGATGTCGAGCTGGTCGATGCTGACCGGGCATTCCTGCACGCAAGCCCGGCAGCTCGTGCACGCCCACAGCTCCTCTTCGGTGATCCAGTCGTCGAGCAGCTTCTTGTCGAGCACCGCCTGCTGTTCGGCCGTGGCCGTCCCGCCGCCCGCTGCCACGAGGTCCAGCATGCCGGCCTTCTCCGTGAGGCGCGCACGTGTCTTCACCACGATCATGCGCGGCGAGAGCGCCTTGCCCGTGATGTTGGCCGGGCACGCCGCCGTGCAGCGACCGCACTCGGTGCACGAATACCCGTCGAGCAGGTTCTTCCACGTGAGGTGCTCTACATCGGCGGCGCCGAACTGCTCGGCGTCTTCTGCTTCGAGGTCCATCGGGCGCATCGCGCCCACACGTCCCGGCCCGCTCGTGTTGGAAAACCACACGTTGATGAGCGACGTGAGCACGTGCAGGTGCTTCGACGTGGGGAGGTGATTGAGGAACCAGAGGATCAGCACCGCGTGGATCCACCACATTACCCGGGCCATCGTGTGCGCCGCCTCAGCGCTCATCCCACCGAAGAGCGGCAGCAGCATCGCCGTGATCACGCGGCCAGCGGTATCGGCGCCCGGCTGCTTTGCCTCCCCCACGAACACCAGCAACAAGGTGAGCATGAGCGTGGCAATCACGCTCAGGATCAGCACCGCTTCCCCACTGTGCACCGCATCCACGGTGAAGCGCTTCGGCTTGATGACCAAGCGCCGGTATAGCAGATAAAACACCGGCAGCAGCACGAAGACCGCGAAGACTTCCTGTGAGAAGACGTACGGTACATACAGGACACCGGGCAGGATCACGTCCCAGGTGAACGGCTTGCCCCCCACCGAAACGAGCCCCTGGATCATGATCTCGAGCGTGCCGAGACCGAGCACGCAGAAGCCCCAGAAAACGAGCGCGTGCATCATGCCACCCAGCGGGTCACGCAGAATCTTGGTCTGCGCGAGCCCGATGAGCAGGAAGTTCTTGGTACGGATGTCGGGGTGATCGGTGCGGACCTCGTCCTTGGCCAGCTTGAGCCACCGTACGAGCCGCTGCGCCCGCTGGGCAAAGACCCAGAGGGCGCCGGCAAGGATCACCGCGAAAACGAGGTTCGACAGAGTCATGGCGCGAAGCTAGACCGTGGGGAAGGCCACGACAAGCGCGGCGGGAAGGCACGGGGGGGGAAGGCACGGAAAGCGACGACGGGCCCCACTGCCGCTATGGCAATGGGGCCCGGCTGCGTACCGCGTGAACGGCGGGCCGGTCAGCCTTGGGCGCGCGCCGCCTTCACCGCAGCGGTCAGCGCCGGCATGACCTCGAACACATCGCCCACGATGCCGTAGTCGGCCACCTTGAAGATCGGCGCGTCCTTGTCCTTGTTGATCGCCACGATCGTCTTGGAGGTGCGCATGCCGGCCAGATGCTGGATGGCCCCCGAGATACCCACGGCGATGTACAGGTTGGGGCTCACGTTGCGTCCCGTCTGGCCGATCTGATCCGAATGCGGACGCCAGCCCTCATCCGTCACGGCCCGCGTGGCACCGACCGCCGCGTTGCCGAAGGCATCGGCGAGATCGTCACACAGCTTGAAGTGCTCGGGGGCCTTGAGACCACGCCCACCGGCAACAATCACCGGCGCGTCATTGAGATCGAGCTTGCCGGTATTGCCCTGCTTGAGTTCCACGACCTTCACACGCGACGCCATCGGGTCCTTCGCCGACGTCATGGATTCCGTGGCGAGCGGCTTCGCGTTGGCGGCCGGCTGGAACGCCGCCGGACGCACCGACAGCACGGCGGGCGCTCCACGCAGCGCGAGCGTAGCGATCGTCTTGCCGTTCATGTTGAAGTGCTGTCCCAGGACCGTGGCCCCTTCGACGGCGAAACCGGTAAGATCGGGCGCAAGCCCGGCACCCAGCTTGGCGGCCACTCGGGGCGACAGGTCGCGCCCCTGGGCGGTGGCGCTGAACACCGCGTAGGCGTAGGTCCCACCGCTCAGGCGCTGCGCCAGGGTGGCCGACAGCGCTTCAGGGTTGTACTGCGCGAACCCGGCATGCTCGAGTACGAGCACGCTGTCGGCACCGTACTCAGCGAGCTGACCGGCCTTTCCGCCGATCCCCGCGCCGCCGGCGAGCACCGCGTGCACGCTGCCGCCGCCCGAGAGCTCCGCGAGCTGACGCCCGGCGGTGACCGCCTCGAGCGCGACCTTGCGCAGCTCACCGCCGCGCACCTCTGCAAATACGAGCACGTTGGCCATGGCTCAGAGCACCTTCGCTTCGGTCTGGAGGAGACGCACGAGTTCCGGCACCGCATCGGCATTGTCGCCGAGGATGCGGCCGGCGGCGCGCTCGGGAGGCAGCGCCATCTTGTTCACAGTGACCTGCACCTCACCCAGCTGTGCGGGCTTCACATCCAGCGGCTTCTTCTTGGCCGCCATGATGCCCTTGAGCGAGGGCAAGCGTTCCTTGTTGAGCCCATCGTCGATCGTGAGCAGCGCGGGGAGCGGGAACTCCACCACTTCACTGGCGCCCTCGAGGGCACGCTCGGCGCGCCCGGTGCCGCCGCTGATGTCGAGCTTGAACACGTTGGTCACGCACGGCAGGTCGAGCAGCTCCGCTACCATGGGCCCAGTCATCTGGTTCATGGAGTCGATCGCGATGCGACCGAAGAGCACGAGGTCGTAGCCGCCGTCCTTGAGCTCAGCGGCCAGGGCGCGCGCAATGGCGAGACCGTCGGCAGGGACCGTGGACGCCTGCAGCAGCACGCCGCGGTCGGCACCCATCGCGAGGGCCTTGCGGATCTGCTCCTGCGCCGCGTCGGGACCGAGGCAGATCGCCACGACTTCGCCGGCGTTGTTGTTCTTCTCCTTGAGCTGCAACCCAGCCTCGATCGCCCACAGATCGAAGTCGTTTACGTCGTACTTGAGCCCCGCCTCATCCACGCGCGTGCCATCGGCTGCGATCGCGAACTTGGTTTCCATCACGGGGACGCGCTTGATGCACACGGCGATCTTCACCGCGCTCGCTCCGTTCGAATGTCAGAGAGGATTGGGAGACTGCACCGTGGAACCTAAGGGACCGGACCGGCGCCGGGCAATGCGTTAAAATGCGACGTTAACGTCATGTTTTCTGAAAATGCCACCAAGCACAACGTCCGGACCGCCTTGACAGGCAGCCCGGACGCTGGGAGAGTCGTCGGTCGGGGGTCCACGCCGGCCGCGGTGCGCCGTCAACGCCCGAAGTTGGGATTGGCGAGCGTTTCCGCGTCGGGGAGTGCCCAGCAGCGCTGGGTGCCGTAGGTGCCGCCCTTTGGATAGGCCGCGCCAGCCGCCGGGACCTGCGGCAGGTTGAAGCGCTTCACGTCGAACCAGCGGTTCCCCAGTAGGAACAGCTCACGACGACGCTCCTCCGCCACGGCCCCCTCGAAGCGGGCCGCCTCCTGCAGCGGCAGGACGCAGTTACTTGAACGCGTTCAGCCCCGTGATGGCCTGCCCGAGGATGAGTGAATGCACATCATGCGTGCCTTCGTAGGTGTACACGCTCTCCAGGTTGGCCATGTGGCGCATGGCGGCGTACTCGGCGAGAATGCCGTTGCCGCCGAGCAAGCGACGCGTCTCGCGTGCAATGTTGGTGGCGATGTCCACATTGTTGCGCTTGGCGAGCGACACCTGTGTGGGCGTGAAGTTACCGGCATCCTTGAGGCGGCCAAGGTGCAGCGAGACCAGCTGCCCCTTCACGATCTCCGTGAGCATGTCGGCAAGGCGCACCTGCTGGATCTGGAAGCCGCCAATGGGCCGGTCGAACATCACGCGGCTCTTGCTGTAGCTCGTCGCTTCCTCAAAGCAGGCCATCGCCGCCCCGAGCACGCCCCACGAAATGCCGTAACGCGCCTGCGTGAGGCACATGAGTGGGCTCTTGAGCCCCTTCGAGAGCGGCAGAATCGCATCGGCCGGCACATGCACGTCGGTGAGCACGAGCTCCGACGTGTCGCTCGCGCGCAGCGACAGCTTGCCCTTCTGATCCTTGGCGTGGAAGCCCGGCGTGTCGGTGGGAACCACGAAGCCGCGGATGCTGCTGTCGTCGGTGCTGTCACCGGTCTTGGCCCAGATGATCGCCACCTGCGCCTTCGAGCCGTTGGTGATCCACATCTTCGCGCCGTTGATGATCCAGCTGCCGTCGGCCTGTTCACGCGCACGCGTGATCATCCCCGACGGATTGGAGCCGTAGTCGGGCTCCGTCAGACCGAAGCAGCCGATCATCTCCGCCTTCGCAAGCTTGGGGAGATAGTGCCGCTTCTGTTCCTCGCTGCCGAAGGCGAAGATCGGATACATCACCAGCGCGCCCTGCACGGAGGCGAACGACCGGATACCGGAGTCGCCGCGCTCGAGCTCCTGCATGATCAGCCCGTAGGCGACGCTCGACAGCCCGGCGCAGCCGTACTCCTCAGGCAGGTTGGCCCCAAGCACGCCCAGCTCCGCCAGTTCGGGAATGAGCTCGTCGGGGAAGCGCCCCTGCACGTAGCAGTCACCGATGATGGGGAGGATGCGCTCGTCGACGAAACGGCGAATCGTGTCGCGAATCGCGCGCTCTTCTTCGGTGAGCGCCGCGTCGATGTTGAACAGGTCGCCCGGGTGGGCGGTGAGCTCGACGGAAGGAAGCGCGGGAATCGCGCTGGCCGTCAGGGTATCGAGAGCCATTGGCTGAGCGGCAGAAGTGAAGTGGGACGATCTAGCAAAATGTAGCAGGGTGCACGCGGGCGTGCGGCTATCCCAGCTTCTGTTTCCGCCGTTCCAGCGGGGTGACATCCCGCCGAGCGGCGGGCGTGATCCCCACGTCCATTGCCTTGGCGCGGAATTCGGGACCGTGGTCTACAGGGCGACCGGTTTCGTGCTGCCACTGATGCACCATTTCGTGCAGCAGGGTGTGCATGGCCTCGCGCCACCCGTCCCTGGCAATGTGCCGGCGCGACATCACGATTTCGGCCGGCAGATGCCGCGACCCCGGATCGTAATGCCCCAACCGCGTGGCCATACGGCCCGAGAGCCGCAGCGGAATGTGCTTGAGCGTGCCCCCGAACCACTGCGCATTGAGCTGGCGATGCGCTTCTCCCAGTTGCGCGATGATGGCCACGTCACCCGGGCGCGGTGGTTCCTGACGACGGGCGATCGGGGCCCGCTCCACATCGTGCGCCAAAATGACTTCGCGCGCGGCAAGGCGCTCCTGCTTATTGCGCGCCGACGCGAACGCCACGACCGCTCCCAGCACCGTCTCCGGCGCGTCGGCGTAGCCCTCATGCACACGCAGCGTGCGCCCGATCAGTGACACCATGACCGTGCGGGTGCGCATCAACACGAGCTGCTCGACGCCGCGGAGCCCCATTTCCTGCAATCGGGAAAAGAGGACCGCCGTGCGGGCCCGCATCGCGGTGCGACCAATCGCGGGCCTGGTGTCGCCCGCCTCGACCGGGACCGGCACCGCTCCCCGCGCGCTGGGGAGCGCACTGGGAGGTGCGGCGGGCGAAGGCTCGAAAAAGAAGCCGAGCTGGAAGTCATCGGGGGCGGTCACGAGCCGAAAAGTGGCGGCGCGGCCGACAGGGGGCAACGGCGCACGGGCTGCTGGGAGCGGCGCCGTGCTCGGATTCACCCCACGCCGTGCATCGCGCCGGCCGGATCATGCGGCGGCGCGGTGCCCCTGCGCGGCAGGCTCACGCGCATCGGCCCTGGGGTGAACCCACCGTCGTGGTACCCCCAGGCCTGCACCGTCAGCATGTCGGGCGTGGCCTCGATCACGTTCAGCGCACTGGGGCGATGGCCACGCATCCGGCTGCTGAGCGTGTTGGCGGCGCTCACCACGAAATGTCCGCCGCCGTGCTGCACCCGCTCCACCCGCTCCTCATGATCATGCCCGGTGCACACCACATCGACCGGCATGGCAGCGAGGGCGTCAAGCACGCGCAGCGGCTGCTTGAGGCCCCACCGGTTCGAAAGCCGTCCGCGCACCACGTTGTGATGCACGACAAGCAGTCGCAGGTCACCATCTGGCGCCGCGGCAAGCCGGGCGTGCGCGTCGGCCAGTTGGACCGGCGTGAGGCCGCCCTTCACGCGCCAGTCGCGGGGATACCACGTGAGCGACTCGGGATGGGTACCCCACGCCGAGTTGAGCCCCACCAGCGTCACCCCCGGCACCCGCACTGTGGGGGCGAGGTCCTCGCAGATATACCGTCGATAGCGTTCGTGTACGCGGGCGAAGTCGCCATACCCGAAGGGCGCATGCCACCACGCCGCGTCATGGTTGCCCGGCACCATGATCGTGGGTGCCACGGCGCGGAACGCCGCGACGAGTTCGCGCGCCTGCTCGAACTCGTGGACGCGCGCGCGCTGCGAGAAGTCGCCGGAGAGCACGACGGCATTCCACGTGTGCGACCGGGCAAGCGCCAGCGCCGCGTCTACGTGTGCCTGCACGAACGGACGCCCGCAGTGGATGTCCGAGCAGTGCAACACCCGTACGGGACGATCGGAACACTCAGACAAGGTTGGCAATCACGGCGTCGGTGAACTGATCGGTGCCGGCCGTGCCGCCGAGGTCGCGCGTCAGGACCGCGCCGCCGCGGATGGTCTGTTCGAAGGCGGTGCCGATGCGCTGCGCATTGTGCGCATCGCCAATGTGCTCGAGCATCATGCAGGCCGCGAGGACGAGCGCCCCCGGGTTTGCAACGTTCTTGCCGGCGATGTCCGGCGCCGTACCATGTACCGCTTCGAAGATCGCCGCGTTCTTGCCGATGTTGGCACCGGGGGCCAGCCCGAGGCCGCCCACCAGGCCGGAGATCTCGTCGGACAGGATGTCGCCGAACAGGTTGGTGGTGACCACCACATCGAACTGCTCGGGGCGCATGACGAGGTGCATGGCCATCGCATCGATGATGCGCTCCTCGAACTGCACACGCCCCTCGTATTCGCGAGCCACCATGCGACCCACGTCGAGGAAGAGCCCCTGCGAGTACTTGAGGATGTTGGCCTTGTGCACGAGCGTGACCTTCTGGCGGCCGTGGGCGAGCGCATACTCGAAGGCATAGCGCACGATCCGTTCGCTGCCGTACCGCGTGATGATCGCCACCGACTCCGCCGCCGCTCGGGGATCATCGCCGATCCGCACATAGTGCTCCACCCCGATGTAGAGCCCTTCGGTGTTTTCGCGGATCAGGGTGATGTCGATGTTCTCGAAGCGCCCCGGGACGATGGTCCGCGCGGGTCGCACATTGGCGTACAGGTCGAAGGTCTTCCGCAGGGCCACGTTGATGGAACGGAACCCCTCCCCCACCGGCGTCTCGAGGGGCCCCTTGAGCGCCACGCGGGTCTGCTTGATGGAGTCCAGGGTGGCGTCGGGGATCGGGTCGTTCCAGCGGGCGACACCGGCCATCCCGGCAACCTGACGGTCCCAGACGATGTCGCAGCCGGCGGCATCGAGGATACGGACGGTCGCGTCGGCGATGGACGGGCCGATGCCGTCGCCGGGGATGAGCGTGACGGGGGTGGGCATGCCCGAAGAATAGCCGCCCCCGCGGACAACGGGGACCGTAGGCTGCGCGTTCATTGACAAGTCCGTGTACCGGAGCGCATATGGGCTCGTCGGACTCCCTCCTCATCTCCCCTCCGCGTGTCTCGCCTGCTCAAACTCCTCCCCTGGGTGGCCGTGGCCACCGTCGGCGCGGGTGCCATGGCGTTCATCGCCATCAACCGCGGCGAACAGATCAGCGCAGCGTGGCTCCTCACCGCTGCGGTCTGCACCTACCTGATCGGCTATCGCTTCTACAGCCGCATCATCGCCCACGACATCTTCGCCCTCGACAAGGATCGGGCCACCCCGGCCGAACGGCTGGAGGACGGTCGCGATTTCGTCCCCACCAACAAGTGGGTCGTGTTCGGGCACCACTTTGCCGCGATCGCCGGCCCCGGGCCGCTCGTCGGCCCCACGCTGGCGGCGCAATTCGGCTTCCTCCCCGGCGCCATCTGGATCCTGGTGGGCGTCGTGCTCGGCGGCGCCGTGCAGGACTTCGTGATCCTCGCCGCCTCAGTGCGGCGCGACGGCAAGTCGCTTGGCCAGATGGCCAAAGAGGAAATCGGAACCGTGGCCGGGACCACCGCCCTGATCGCGGTGCTCGGGATCATGGTCATCCTCATCTCGGTGCTCGCACTGGTGGTGGTGAATGCCCTGCGGGACAGCTCGTGGGGCACGGTCACGATCGGACTCACGATCCCGATCGCGCTGCTGATGGGGCTCTATATGCGCTACGTGCGTCCGGGGGCCGTGCTCGAGACGACTGCCATCGGCCTCGTGCTGCTCGCCCTCTCGCTGTACGCCGGCAAGTGGGTGTCGGAGTCGCCGGTGTGGTCGCCGGTCTTCACGCTCAGCGGCACCACGTTGTCACTCTCGATCATGGTCTACGGCTTCGCGGCCTCGGTCCTGCCGGTCTGGTTGCTCCTGGCGCCGCGCGACTATCTCTCGGCGTTCGTGAAGATCGGCGTGGTGCTGGCGCTCGCCGTGGGGATCATCTGGGTGCTCCCGCCACTCGAGATGCCCGCGGTGACCAAGTTCGTGGACGGCACGGGCCCGGTCTTCTCCGGGAAGCTCTTCCCCTTCGTGTTCGTGACCATCGCCTGTGGCGCGATCTCCGGCTTCCATGCGCTCGTTTCGTCGGGTACCACCCCCAAGATCCTGAAGCGTGAGTCCGACGCGCGCCTGATCGGCTACGGCTCCATGCTCACCGAATCGCTCGTGGCGATCATGGCCCTTATCGCCGCGTGCGTGCTCACGCCGGGCATCTACTTCGCCATCAACTCTCCGGCGGGCGTGATCGGCACGACGGCGGTGGCGGCGGCGGAGACGATCAACAACTGGGCGCTCTTCCAGCCCATCACGGCCGCCGAGCTGGAGACGCTCGCGCAGCAGGTGGGCGAAACGTCGCTGCTGTCGCGCACCGGCGGCGCGCCGAGTCTTGCCGTTGGCATGGCGCACCTCTTCTCGCGCGCCTTGGGCGGCGAAGGGGCCATGGCGCTCTGGTACCACTTCGCCATCATGTTCGAGGCGCTGTTCATCCTCACGACCCTCGACGCCGGCACACGCGTGGGGCGCTTCATGCTGCAGGATATGCTGGGCAACGTGTGGAAGCCGCTCGGGCGCGTGTCGTCGTACCCGGCCGGTATCTTCGCCAGCGCGCTCTTCGTCTGCATGTGGGGCTACTTCCTGTATCAGGGTGTGACCGATCCCCTGGGCGGCATCAATTCGCTCTGGCCGCTGTTCGGCATCTCGAACCAGCTCCTGGCCACAGTGGCGCTGTGCGTAGGGACCACGGTGATCATCAAGATGGGCAAGGCCCGGTACGCGTGGGTCACACTCATGCCGATGGCATGGCTGGTGATTGTGACGATGACCGCCGGCCTCACCAAGATCTTCTCCGCCGATCCCAAACTGGGCTTCCTCTCGCACGCGGCGTTGCTCAAGACGCAGATCGCCGCCGGCACGCTGCCCGCCAACATCAAGAGCCTGGATGCGGCACAGCGGATGATCTTCAACGATCAGCTCGACGCTGGCGTGGCCGCCTTCTTTCTCGTCTCGGTGGTGGTGATTCTCGGCGCGTCGATCAAGGAGTGGGTGAGCATCACCAGCGGAAAGAAGGCCGCGGTGAGCAGCGAATCGCCCTTCGTCCGCACGCAGCTCTCGGGGATCTGACCACCCCGGGTACCGCCATGGCGAACGGGTGTCGACCGGCTTGGTTGGCACCCGTTCTGCGGTGTGGGGGGGCGATGCGCGCTCGCGCACAACGATGCCACAGGCGATCTTTCGTGCATGCGGGGAGCCTGCAATGGTTGGCGCGGTATGGCCCCACTCATTCCCCCAAGCCCGCGCTCCGCGGTATCACGGCTTCGTATCCCCACCGCCCCATTCCGTCACGCCATGACGCAATCCGCGCACACAGAAGAGCGTCGAGACCCGCCGGCTGCGCCCCGGAGCGCGCGCTGGCTGGCCGCCGTCCGACGCGTTGCCGCGGTGGTGCGCCGGATGATCGGCGTGCCTGACTACGAGACCTATCTCGCCCACATGCGGCGCGAGTACCCCGGGTGCACCCCGATGGACCTGCGCACCTTCGAGCGCGAGCGACTCACGGCCCGCTACAAGGCCACCGGCTCGCGATGCTGCTGAGCCACGCACTGCTCGCCGCCTGACGATCGAGGCAGCGCTTGGAGCGGCAACAGCAGGCGCCCACGCGGCCTTCGCCCGCGAGCAGGGCGGTTCCATGATGCCGCGGACGCCGTGATCGCACTCCCGGACATTGACCGCCCCCGCCCTACCCCTCGAGCAGCTCGAAGGCCGGTGGGCTCGGGTCGGTGGTGAAGAACAGCGATCGGTGTGCGGCGCTGTGGTGCGCGCGGACGTACCGGTCACGCCAGCGCCCCGCGAAGCGCTCGGCCTCGGCTTTGGGGATCATCGCCCACACGGCACCACCGAAGCCCGCACCAAAGGCACTGGCCGCCGTGGCACCGAGGTCACGCGCGTAGCGCTGCAGGTGCACCGTTTCGGCAATCTGGTTCTCGAGCGCACGCTCGGCACCCGCCTGCGAGAGATCGACGAGCCGCCCGAACGCCGTGAGGTCGCCCCGCTCAAGGGCAACCGCGGCCTGCGGCACGATCACGAACGTTTCGTCGAAAAACTGCCCGAGACGTCCCACGAGATGATTGGCCGTGAACTCGGCGTTCGCAGCGTGTTCGGCCACGGTGACCAGCGCCGGCGGGATCTCGTCGATCACCGACGCACCGGCAGCGGCGAAGAACGCATCACGCAGCGTGCGCACCTGTGGCCCCCCGCTCGCGTTCCACGCATCAACCAGCCGGTGCGCGGTGCGCGCGGCGCGATTGTAGCGCTCCTTCGCGGCACCCGTCTTGGCAGCGACCACGCCGCTAACCGCAACCACGAACGTGTGGGTGGCGGGCCAGGCGACCGACTGCTCGAAGGTGACCGGCGCCCACGAGAACACGTCGAGGCGCTGGCGCTCGCTGCAGAGGATGGCTGTTTGGTCCTGCGCGCCGCCCATGGTGCCCACGCCCTTCTCGCCGGACAACACGCCGTAGTCCTTGCCGTTCTCGATCGCTCCCACGTAGCCTGCGAGCGCAGGGCGATCTGTGAGCGCCTCCTGCCAGAGCGGATGGGACGGCAGGTCATACAGCGCGGCGAAGGCGAGCGTGAGTCCCACCGTGAGCGCACTCGAACTCGATACGCCTGCCGCCGGTGGCAGGTTGCTGGCCAGCGAAAAATCGGCGCCGCCGACCGCGGATCCGAAATTGCGCACGAGCCGATTGATGACCGTGCGCGGATAGATGGCCCAGGGCATCGACCCCTTCGCCGCAGTGTCGAGCGCCAGAGACAGCGCTTCGCGCCGACGCGCGTCACGCAGCACCACGTGCCGATCGTCGCGCGGACGTGCCACGATCACGATGCCGCGCTCCACGGTACACAGCAGCGAGCGACCACCGGCGTAGTCCACGTGCTTTCCCAGCACTTCGATGCGCCCTGGCACGATCCAGGCGCGCCGCCCCAGCGCGGGGACCTCCGCCTCATCAAGCGCCTCATGCGCATCCCGCAGCAAGCTGCGATACGCGTCGGCTACCATCGGTGGGAACTGGGCGTTGTCGAACGGCCGTCGTACGAGCAGATCGTTCACGTCAGGGCCGCGGCTCCATATCTCCCAGGTGCTCGGCCACCGTCGAAATGTCGGAGCGACGCGACAGGTCGAGCACCGGCGCCGCCAGTCGGATGGCGCGAACGGGGATACCCTCCTGGAGCGCCAGCGCGACCGCTTCAGGGAGTTCGTACTCCCCACGCGGCGACTTGGCCACACGCCGGCACGCGCGTACCACCGCTGGCGTGATCGCCCACAGATTCATGCCGACCCAACGCGCGGCATCGCTGGCCAGATCCAGTGTATCGCCCGGCTTCTCAATGACACCACGCAACATGTCATCGCTCCCCACGTCGAGCACGGCAAACGCGCGCACCCGCTCGGGGTCCACGTTGCCACCCGTAACCAGTGCGTCCCGGTCGAAGGCCACCGTTCCGGCGCTGCCCTCGGCTGCCAGCAGGCGGTACGCCTCCACCGGGTAGTAGTTGTCGGCGTTGAGCACGAGGAAGGGGACCTCACCCACCACATCGGCGGCGGCGGTGACGGCGTTGGCAGTACCGAGCGGCTCCTCTTGCACGGCAAAGCGAAGGCGCACCCGCTGCGGCGGTGCCTCGTGCATGAAGTGCTGCCGCATCGCCTCGTGCTCGGGACCGATCACCAGCACGACCTCCTCGATGCCGGCGTCGGCGAGCGCCGAGATCACGTACTCGAGGAAGGGACGCCTGATCGGGATCATGCCCTTCACTCCCGTCTCGGCAGCGGCCGCCTGCGTGGCATCGAGCGTGGCACCGGCCTCGGCACGCCGCATGCGCGTGCCCAAACCGCGGGCCATGATGACGGCCGTGCGAATCATGAGATCAGGCGTGAAGGGACACGAGTGGTCACTCAGCCAGCGGTCACCGCGGGCCCCTGCGGCGCCGTACTGCTGCGCCACGCGCCGCGCGTGAAGTCAGGGAATTTGACCGGCGCGCTACCCTTGCGGATCGACTGCTCGCACAACGCATAGGGGACACTCCACGCCGCCGCGTCATACACGTCGAAATCCGGCGCCAATCCCTCGCGCATGCACTGCACCAGGCGGTAGGCCATTACGAAGTCCATGCCACCGTGGCCGCCGTTCTTGCGCGCGAGATCACCGACCGCCTTCCAGAGCGGATGCTGGTACTTGTCCTTGAAGTCGGCGAACGGCGTCCACCGATGACCGCCGGCTTGGCCGTCGATATACAGGCGCGGCGGATAGTCGTTGAACGCCGCCTTGGAGCCCTGGAGGTTGTTGAGTCGCGAATACGGGCGAGGGCTCGTCACGTTGTGCTGCAGCAGGATCGTACGACCCTTGGCCGTCTTGATGAGCGACGTATTGACGTCACCCGCCTTGTAGCGCTCACTCCACTTGGCGCTGTCCTTGGGCTCGTGCTGCGCGCGCCACTCGGTGAGCCCGGCCTCCGGAGACGACATGCTGACGACGTACTCGAACCGGTCGCCGCGATGGATCCCGAGATACTGCGCCACCGGTCCCAGTCCGTGCGTGGGATAGAGGTTCGTGTCGTTCGTCGTGTGCGGAAACCGCCGCCAGAGCCCCTCGTCACGGTTTTCGAAGAGGATCTCGCGAAGGTCGTGATTGTAGGCGGCCTCGGCGTGCAGCAGCGTGCCGAACACTCCGTCGCGCACCATGCGCAGTACGGTGAGTTCGCTCTCGCCATAGCAGCAGTTCTCCATCATGAGACAGTGGCGCTTCGTCTTCTCCGACGTGTCCACCAGCGCCCACGCCTGCTCCACTGTCAGCGCGATAGGGACTTCGCTGCCGCAGTGTTTACCCGCCTGCATGGCCGCCATCATCACCGGGGTGTGCCACGGCCACGGAGTGGCCGTGTACACGAAATCGATGTCCTCACGCTGCACGAGGCGCTCGAAATCGCGCTCCCCCTGTGTAAACACGGCCGGGGCCTTGCGGCCTGCCTTGGTGCACATATCGACGGCCTTTTGCGCCTTCTCCGGTGCGATATCAGCGACGGCGGTGATCTCCACGCCCTCGATGGCGAGCAGTTCGCCCAGCACACTCCGTCCGCGCAGCCCGGTGCCAACGATGGCGACTCGGACCGTCTGATGCTTCTCGAACGGCACACCGAGCATGGTCCCGTTGCCGGCCGCCGTTGGCGCCATGAGATCCACGCGCCAGTCCGATGTGCTCGCCAACAGCTTGGCCGGAGTGGCCGTCAGAGCCGCGGCCGCGGCCGCAGCGGCACCTCCGAGAAGCTCGCGGCGTGATAGGTCGCTCATCCTTCCCCTCGAATTTCGGAGTGATCGCCAATGCTCATACTGCCGGAAACGCCCTGGACCCTCACGTGATCGCCGAGAAAGGCATCATGCAGCGAGGCGTTACTGATGGTCACCTGCAGCCCAGCGATCGTATCGCGCACGGTGGCGTTGCGCACCGTGCTGCCGGCGCCAAGTGACACATTGGGCCCCACGGTTGCATGCTCGATCACGCATCCGTCCTCGATGTAGACCGGGTCGATGACGGTGGCCCCGTCGCCAAGGGACGCCGGCACGCGTGCGCGCCCCTTCTCGAGCATCACCCGATTCGTGTCGAGCAGCGTGGAGAGCTGCCCCGCATCGTACCAGCCTTCCACATCGACCACTTTGAGCTTCGCACCCTTGTCGATCATGTACTGGAACGCATCGGTGAGATACCACTCGCCCTTGTGGGGCTGGGTGGTCAGCACGTGCGCGATGCCCTCGAGGAGCAGCTGCCAGTTCCGAATGTAATAGAGCCCGATGTTGGCACGCGTCGAGATGGGCTCCGTCGGCTTTTCCACGATGCGCGTCATGTGCCCGTTCCCGTCGGTCACGACGACACCGAACCGCTGGTAGTCCTCGACGTCCTTCGTCCAGATGATGCCATCATCCTGACTGTCCTTGATGATGCCCAGATCAGCATCAAAGATCGTGTCGACGAAGATGATGAGAACGGGCGCGTCGATGTAGTCTTTCGCGCGCGCAACGGCGCCCGCGGTGCCGTCCTGCACATCCTGTTCGATGAACACGCTCGGCAGGTCGTACGCCGTGCGCGCAAAGGCCTCGACTTTCTCCTTGAGATGGCCGGTGATGTACACGACCTGATCGACATTGCCGAGCTTGCGCACATCGTCCATCACGTAACTCATGACCGGGCGGCCGGCAACCTTCAGCATCGGCTTGGGCACCACGTGCGTATGCGGACGCAGTCGGGTGCCTTTGCCGGCCAGCGGGATAATGACCTTCATAACGAGTACCGGGTGAGTGAGTACTGGGTCATGCGTGTGGTCGGACCCCCGCAAAATGCAGAACGGCGGCACCGCGTGGGAAGGGTACCGCCGTTGGAAACGCGAGATCTGATCGGCACAGGGCCCGCTCGCGCTTCAGGGCGCGTTGGTGCCTTCCCGACCGTAGCGATCCTTGATCCGCACGACATCATCGAGTTCGGGCGTACTCGCCTCGAGTACATCGCAGTCCGTGACCGCTTCCATGTAGTGGATCGTTCCCGGCGTAATGCGGAAGGACTGCCCCGCCGAGAGGGCCTGATCGCGCAGCTCCGTATCGCCCGGCAGCTGCACCCAGTACTTCATGTCGCCGCTGAGCAGGTAGACCGTTTCGTCCTTGCGCTCGTGATACTGCACCGACAGCGCCTGCCCCGCCTTGATGTGGAGAATCTTGCCCACGTACCGGTCGGTGTGCGCCCAGATCGTTTCGTGCCCCCAGGGCTTGGGGACATGCCGGACTTCGATGCGGCCGCTCATCTGCATCTCCTCATTGCGGGCCCGTGCCCATCGGCACAGCGGGATCAGGGGGAGGTGGGGATCGCCAAACGTGACTGCAGCGTGGTGGAACTCTCCGCGTGTCCGAATGGACCGAACCGGGCGGCATCGCATGACGATACACCCCCGGGGGCCGTAACTGCACCGTCAACAGCCATCCCGCAGGATAGGCGACGCACCGCGGGGAGTGCGCCACCGTCCTGGTGAAGCACTCCCCGCGGTTGGTGTCACGTGGAACAACGCCGGCGGCCGTGGCTCAGGCGCGGCCGGTCCCCATACGGCGCCGGAGTTTCGCGAGCCTGCGACGCACCGAGCCGTCCATCACGGTATCCCCGATACGCACCACGATGCCACCCAGGATCGCCGCGTCGACCGACAGATGGGGCACGACCTTCTTGCCCACCACCTTCGACAGGCGCTCGGCAATCATCGCCGTTTCGTCATCACCCGCCACGCGCGCCACGGTGACCTTGGCGTGCACGATCCCTTCGGAGGCATCGAGCAGCGTGTCGTACTCGTCGGCGATCGTCGGGACAAGATCCTGCCGGCGGTTCTTGACGAGCTGCTGGAGGAAGCGCAGGAAGAGACGCGGCACACGATCGCCGAGTGCCTTGGAGAGCACCTCCGACTTGGCCTCAGCCGCAATGCGCGGGGACTCGAGGAAGCGCTGCAGCGTCACATCCGTGCGAATGGCATTGGCCAGCTGACGCAGCATGTCACCCCAGCCCGCGGCGTCGTCGGCCTTGCGGGCGAGGGCGAGCAGCGCCTCGGCGTAGTTACGGGCGACCGATTCGCCCTGCACGCCGGCGGACATCAGCGAGCCGCCTTGCCGTCGAGCGATGAAAGGAAGCTCTCGACGATCTGCCGGTTGCCGGCCGAGTCGAGATTCTGCTCGATGACGCGCGAGGCGCCGGCGATCGCAAGATCGACCGCTTCGCGGCGCAGGTCGGCGATGGCTGCGGCCTTTTCGCCTTCGATGGAGCGACGCGCCTGCTCGATCATCTCTTCCTGCTGCTGCTTGGTCTGCGTCAACAGATCGCTGCGCATCTTCTCGGCGGTCGCGCGGCTCTCGGCGATGATCTGCTGCGCCTCGGCGCGCGAGGCCTCGAGCTGCGCGCGCTGCTGCGCGAGCGCGGCCTCGGTCTCGGCGCGATCACGCTTGGCCCCCTCGATCGCGTCGGTCAGTGCCTGCTCACGCGCCTCGACGGCGGCGAAAAGCGGCTTGAAGGCGAACTTCGAGAGCACGAACAGCAGCAGCACAAAGATGATCAGCGTCCACGCCATCACACCCGTGGAGGGCGCGAGGAGGTCCACCGGCGCGCCTTCAGCGGCGTCGGACGCCAGCGCGGGCGTGGCGGAGAGCATCAGGGCGGCAGCGAGCACGCCGGCGCGGCGGGCGAAAAGAGCGAACATGGAAGAGTCCACAAAGAGAGAAAGTGCGGCGGGGCGCCCACGTGGACGCCCCGCACGCGGACACATCAGAACGTGATCTTGCCCTGGATCTGGAAGCCGATCACGACGCCGAACAGCGCGGCGCCTTCGATGAGGGCGGCCAGGATCAGGGCGGCCGTCTGGATACGACCAGCGGCTTCCGGCTGACGCGCCATGCCTTCCACGGCCGAGCCACCGATGCGGCCGATGCCCATGCCGGCACCGATCACCGCACCGCCGGCCGCGAGGCCGGCACCGATCATCGCGAGGCCCTTCGGATCCTGAACGACCGGCGCAGCGGCCTGGAGGAGACCCATGATTTCCATCGTACAACTCCGTCTGAAAAAGTCGTGTGTGTACTGCGCTCCCGACGGACGCTCAGGTCCGCATGCCCGTCACCGAGCGCGATGGCTCAACGGGTATCGCCGGTCGCTCGACCGACTACACGATCCGCGGCCCGGGAGTGGGGCCGGGACCGTTCGACGCCTAGTGGTGCGCTTCCCGGATCTGCCCGATGAACACCGACGCCAGCAGTGTGAAGATGAATGCCTGCAGGAACGCCACGAACAGTTCGAGCATGCTGATCGCCGTGGCCATCAGCACCGGCACCGGGGTGATCAGCCAGTTCTTGAATGCGAAGATGAGGCCGATCAGCGCGAGCAGCACGATGTGTCCGGCCGTCATGTTGGCGAACAGACGGATCGTGAGGGCGAAGGGCTTCGAGATCTTGCCCACGATTTCGACCGGCGTCATGACGAAGAACATCACGATACGCATGACGAAGGGGAGATCCTTGTTCCAGTAGAAGATCGTGTTGAGGTAGCCGAGCCCATTGGCACGGATCCCCGAGATCTCCACCACCACGGCGGTGATGATGGCGAGCATCGCCGTCACCGACACGTTGCCGGTGGCCGTGGCGCCCCACGGCAACATGCCGAGGAGGTTGCAGACGAGGATGAAGAAGAAGAGCGTGAGCGCGAACGGGACGAAGCCTTCGCCGTGGTGCCCAACATTCGGCAGCACCACCTCATTGCGGAGGTACAACGCCGTGGCCTCGATCGCGCCCGCGAAGCCCGACGAGCGCCCCGTGGCGGCGTGCTGCTTCTTCGACGCATTGCCCGCGGTGATGAGCACCACCGCGACGATCAGCGCCGCGAGCATCATGAACACCACGTGCTTGGTCGGCGAGAGGTCGACCGCGATGCCACCGATGTTGACCGGGGCAAAATGCGGCAGCTCGATCTCGGCGGCGAGGTGCGAGTTGAGCGCCGGGATTTCGAGGTGACGGCTATCGGTGATGTGGGGCGTGATGAAGTCCACCGGCTTCTCCGACGCGGGAGCGGCGGCATGCTCGGTGGCCCCATGCTCCTGCGCGCTCACCGTGAGCGGCGCCACGGCAACGGTGGCCGTGGCGAGGAGGGCGGCACAAACGACACGTGACAACGAACGGAGCATCTGCTGCATCCGGGAGTATCAGTTCAGGAAGAGCGGCTCGACGAGCGTCGAGACGAAGTAGAACAGCACCAGCGAGATCAGCGCGGGGCCGGACACAAGCCCGAGCGCCTTGATACCGAGCAATGCCCAGAACGCAACGGACGCGAAGCGCAGGATCACGCCAAGCCCCCACCCCGCAATCACCTGCTGCCGCGCAACGAGTCGCGCGATCACGAAGGTGAAACTCTGCACGATGAACGCGAGCCAGGCACTCGCACGCACCGCGTCGGCGCCGGCCGCATCGGTCCAGACGAACCGTTGCATGACCAACATCGCAACCACGATGATCGTGCCCTGCGCGGCCGTGAAGCCGAGCACTGCACGACCCATCCCCATCGGCTGAGCGACCGAACCCGTCGGCATGGCGTTCCCCGTCATGATTTCGGTGTCGAGTCGTCGTTCCGCGAGTGCGAACCACGCGGCGCCGTGAGTTGCCGGTAGCTCAGATAGAAGCTGCCTCCCCCACCCAGCAGCACACCGCTCAACAGGAAGAACGGCGCGCAGTCGAGTCGGCGATCGAGCCAGTTGCCGACCCAGACGAAAAGCAGGATGGAGGCGAAAAACTGCGTTCCCAGACCGGCGAGGGCCCACGGCGACACGTCGTCGGCCGGTGGCTTGGAATCACGCGTCGGCTTTTCCGGGGATTCTGCCATTCGAGGGGGGAACCTAGACGCTTGTGAAATTTTTCGCAAGCGATCATCCTGACCGAAACCGAACAGATACCGGCATCTACGCCAACCCAGCGAAACCGTGGTACGATGGGCACTTAGCTGACGTGGCCGCTGTAAACTTGCGCTTGACAGTCCGGAGCGCCGTAGATAATGTAGCGGAGTACCGAAATGTGATGCCTGGTCGTCCAACTGCATGCAGGGTCAGGGTATCGGCCCCGCGGCATCGCTCCCCGACATTTCGCCCCCGTTCACGGATGCTTTCGCGCATCGCGGTTCCACTGTTGGCAGCAGCCGGGCTTGTGTTTGCGTGCGGTCCACGCACGCCGAGCCCGTTGGCCAACGCACGACCGAAAGCCGGGGCCGACAAGGGCATCACGTCGCACGTCATGGTCGACACGGCCAACGGGTCGGTGCGATTTGCCATCGAGGTAACCAACGACTCCCCCAAGCGGGTCGAGCTCCGGTTCCCCGACGGGCGCACCCACGACTTCTCGGTACTCACCAGCGACGGCCGCGAGGTGTGGCGTTGGAGCGAGGGCCGTCTCTTCACGCAGGGGATCCAGAACCGCCTGCTCGACGCGCACGACTCCACCATCTACGACGAACGCTGGACGCCGCCCGCCCCAGGGCGCTACGTACTCGTGGCACAACTCCACAGCGAGACCCATCCCGTTCGGCAACGCGTGGAATTCGCCCTCCGCTGAGGGCGCGCTGTACCTTTCGACGGTGGTTCCGGCTGTGAGTACAACGGGCGCCCATCGGCGTCCGTTACTGTTTGCAGCAGCGACGCGCCGACCTTCCGTGGGCGTCGACTGTCGAGTGCGGACTCCGATCAACGGAGCCGTGAGACCT
>Ga0315899_10002019_pt1 | contig 22764 bp, 14 predicted proteins | sample LakEriMetagenome_2_FD_203518 | JGI IMG/M metagenome (GOLD analysis project Ga0315899, IMG submission 203518) | Freshwater fungal communities from buoy surface, Lake Erie, Ohio, United States - Buoy 4 MA112 | ecosystem: Environmental > Aquatic > Freshwater > Lake | place: USA: Lake Erie, Ohio... | reverse complement strand
AGTCCACACTTTTGAAGAAATGCGTTGGCTTGGTCTGCATCTTCGGAATGGCCGTTGATCGCCAGCGAAAAAGCTTTCAATCGCTGTGGGGCTTCGCCTCGACGCAGCAGGAGGTGGTTCAAGACCAACAGGACAGCCCCGCTATCGATACCGCCGGAGAAAAGGACACCAATGGGTTCATTCGGAGGGAGTTGATCGAGCCAGTGATTGCATTCGAGGGCGAGTTGTCCGATGTATTTCGCACCGATGTCATCGAGATCCGTTCCCCACCGGTTGCGAGATGGGTTGAAGTAGCGAGTGTATTGCGGATTTGGGTCCGGGCAGCCGATGAGTTCGATCTCGACAACGTAGTGGGCTGGGACCATTCGCGTATAGGAAGGATGGAATTGGTCTTCGATTTGCATTTCAGCCAATTTTTCCCTGATCTGGTGCATTTGCTCAGCGACGATTAAGCATGGGCCGTCGACCTTTTTCGCCAAGAAGTACCGCATTGGCCGGCCGATGGAGCGGGCTAGGCGAACTGTTTTACCCATCGATACGCAAATCGCGAATTGTCCGTCGATCTGAGCAACCTTGGACGCATCACCACTAAGCACCGCCTGTTGAGCTTGCTCGTACGACATGTTTAACAAGATGTTACCAGCGGGATCCATCAAATTCTCGATGCGAGAAATGTACTGGTGTGTTGCGTGTTGGGGGGTGGGATTGGAAGAGGAAGCGGTCATCGTGGTAGGTGGAGGGGTAGGTACGAAAATGGAAGGATAAAACGAATGCAACGAAGCTGACTGTTTTAGCCTACTTTCAGGTTGGATTGAAGCAGGAAAACGGGGGCTTAGGGGTTCCCTTGGCGCGATTTCGACTTATACTTCCCTAGACCTTCAAGGCAATTTAGTGCCCGTGAGGGGCTCCTGCGAGGGGGAAGCGTGAAACTGGTCAGGACTTAAGTGGAGCAGCCATAAGCGTCGGACTCTTGTGCGGGGGCCTCTCACGGGCATTTTCTTTTTCGCTGTTGCGAACGCCCGCCATTGGCTTGGGAAATACTTAGCATTCCTTTGAGCTATTTTAGACTCCAGCGATGTACTTTTCCGTTGGAATCCCCAGCAAGTAGGTCGGTTGCATTTGCTGAAATAGCAACGCGAAGGGGGAAGAATGCGATGCCCGCCGATGATTCAGGAGGGGGTTCTACGGAGAATTTCTTCAGTTCGGTCCCATCTGGCGACCAAACTCGAACGGTTCTGTCTCGGCCACAACTGGCCAGTTCACCACCGGGGCCAAACTTTGCATCGAGGACACCTTGGGAATGCGCGTTGGGTTTCTGAATTGTCGGCCAGCCTTCCTTTGCATCCCACCAAATAAGAGTTCCGTCTTCGGAGCTGGAAGCAAGGATGCGGCTATCGCTGCGCCAGTGCAAGCTGCGGACTGATTTCTTGTGCGCGATAAGGCTAAAGAGTGCGCCGCCTGTTTGGCTATCCCACAGGTAGACATTTCCAATGCGGTCAGCGGTGGCTAACGTGCGTCCGTCGGGGGAGTAAGCCACCGCAGTTGCCCAATCGGTATGCTTGTCGATCGTGGTGACGATAGAACCATCTTCGGTGGAATAGACTTTGATTAAACGCGATGTACAGCCTATCGCCACAAAACGTTCATCCGGAGAAATATCAGCCGCGAGAATTGCATCTGTCTCGTCGGCAACGCTTGCAAGCCGTTTGCCCGATGCAACGTCGTAGAGTACGGCCGAGCCGTTGCGAACAGGTTTCCCGCCGGCGGCTAGGAGTAAGCGTCCGGATCGGCTAAAGGCAATGGCAAGCGGTTCACCTTCGGGAAAAGGGAGTGTCCCGAGAATGCGTCCATCGTCGGGGGCGAGTAAGTCGATCGCGCCATAGTTGGATTTTGCGATCAGCGGTGCCCGAGGACTTGCGCTCAGTGACAAGACAGGAAAGGGGCGAGCGGTTGGGGGAATCGTTGCGCTTGGGTAGTTCTGCGGTAACGGACCTACTTCATTCGAATCCAGGGAGGGATCGGCGGTGGTTGCCGAAGGAATGAATCCTAGGGTTCGCATTTTCGCGGCTGAGCTACCTGCGTTTTCTCGAAGTCCCGAATCGATCCATGATTTCACAAGTTCGATTTGTGCTTTGGTGAGTGGATCGGAATCCGGTGGCATTCTGAGATTGGCATCGTCGGTAGTCAGGACTTCGAGCAATTTGCTTTGCGCCGACTGTCCAGCGATAACGATCCTCCCTCCACCGCTTCCTTGAACCACCCCTGCATAGGACGAGAGGGCTAAGCCGGCTTCTTGTTTCCCGTCACCATGACAGACTCCACATTTGGATTTCAGAATAGCTGCAATATGTTGATCGTAATTGATAGGATCTTCAAACGGCGCAGCCGTGGCAGGCAGATCGACCTGCAAGAGTAGAAGTGACGGCAGAAGTGCTAGAAGAAAGGGACGCAGAAGCGTCCATGCAGTTGACTGCCAACAGATTTGCAAAATTAGAAAAGTAGGAGGGAGCCGGTGCATGGGGGTTTGGTGAAACGGGATTAGTGATTGAAAAGGAATTCCGTCGAGTTGAGCAATCCCCAAAGAATGTCCTCGTAGATTTCTGTATTGCCCGGTTGAGCATTGATCCAACGCAAACATTCTTCGATTTCTTCTTGGGTCGGCTTTCGATTCAAGACGCGAACGAATAGTTGGTCGAGAATTTCAGTCGGTGGTTTTTGTTCATCGATCAGCTTCTTGATTAGGCCACCGGCTTGGAGTCGATCGCGGATGGTATCACCAACGACGAGGTGCATTGTTTGCGAAAGTGTTGGGTCTTTTTTGGTTTCGCAAGCGCATACAGTACCTCGCGATGAGCGTCCGAAGGTTTCGAAGAATTGGTCGCCAGGATGGGGGCCTTCGGTGTCACCTGCGACACGGGGGTAGTAGGCGATGGCTCGGGTACCAGCAGGCCATTCCGGGAAGTTTCTGCTAACTCCCGTTACGGTGACAATCGAGTCTAGGAGTACGTCGGCTCGAAGTCGCCTCAACTTTGCATGGGAGAATTGCCGGGAATCCGATGCGTTCGACGCAGTGGGCTTAGAAGACAATTGGTAGGTGCGTGAGTTGCAGATATCTCGAACGACGCTTCGTAGGTCATACCGCAATTCGATGAGTCGATTTGCGAGGGCATCGAGCAGTGGTGCATTGGTCGGGGGGTTGCTGACGCGTACGTCATCGATTGGTTCAACGATTCCGCGTCCGAGGAAGTGAGCCCAAGTCCGATTTGCGATGTTTCTTGCAAACATTTCATTGCCCGGGGCGGAGATCCATCGTGCAAGCTCGCGGCGTGGATCATCGCTGCGCAAGTCATCGCTGCGCAAGTTATCGCTACGCAGATCATCTTTCCCAAATGAAACCGCTTGGGTGGAACCCAAGGTCTTTGCTATCCGAGGCTTTCCATCGACAGGATTGACAGCTGGGTTGGCTTTGGTGTCCCAATAGATACGTTTCTCGCGGGGTTCGACTCCGGGTTTTCGTCGAATGCCGGTAAAGAAGCTGACAAAACCATAGTAGTCATCCATCGTCCAACGATCGAAAGGATGATTGTGACATTCCGCACATTGGATTTGGACTCCGAGGAATACTTGGGAGTAATCAGCGGCCAGCATTTTGGGGTCTACTTGAGGTTTATGCACAAGCATCGTGTAGAGGTTCACGGGTCCGTTCGCAATGTTGGGTCCGGATGCTGCGGTCATTTCTGCGACAAATTCGTTGATTGGTCGATTCTTTCGGAATTGCTCCCGTATCCAATTGGCGAAACGGTCAGCGGCTTTGATAACCGTTGCTCCGGTCGAATAATTCCCTCCGATGATTCGCAGTTGTTCTCCCCACAACGCAGCTTGGTAGTCGGCAAAATCATCGGTCGCTAGAAGTTGATCGATTGCGATTGAGCGTTTATCCAAACGCCCATCGTTCATGAAAGCGTAATACTCAACTTCGGTCGGTGGTCGACCGATCAAGTCGAGGGTGAGTCGGCGCAGAAATGTTTCGTCGTCACAGATTTCTGAAGGAATGACTCGAAGTTTTTCCAGTCGTTGAAAAACCAAGTCATCGATAAAGTTGTTGCTTGGAGGATTCGGCCAATGAAATCCCTCTGGAGGTGGCAGCGTGATGACTTCTGCTCCCACGGTGAACCGACTGAAGCGACCAAAGACATTCGTATCACCAAACCCTTTGGCTTGAACCACCCCGTTCTGGTCAATGTCCGCTACGCTCGTGTTGTTTGAAAAGTACCGACCGAGCGAAGTGACATCGCGCGTGGACCCGTCGGAATAGGTTGCCGTAAGCCGTAATGGTTCCGAGCTATCTTTATCTTCGAAGATGATGGAGTTCTTTGAGAATGCGATCGACGTTACTTCTGGAAATGAGGCTTTGGGCGATTGGCTTTGTTGTGTGAACTGCGCATCATCCGGAGCACCGGCTTCGATCCACTTGAGCAAAGTACGATAAAGTTCGCTATCGGAATCGAAGAGCTTTCCACCTGTGTGCGGGACACTTGCTGTCGCTTTTAAAAGCAACAAGCTCTCCGATGGGACGGAGGTATTGATCCGACGATTAGGGATCTCCTCGACGGTTCGCCGATAGTCTCCAGCTGGATCGTATCCGAAGAGCGAAAGCATATAGCCATCTTTGCCTCGGGCTGAACCATGACAGGTTCCCGAATTGCAACCTGCTCGGAAAAATACGGGCATCACATCGTGACGGAAGCTTGGTGTATCGGATACCTTTGGCGAGGCAGTCCCAGGGGGGCTTGGTTCGGTAATGACCGGTTCGATGGCTTTTACGACGTTGAATGAATCCGTCCAAGATAATGCGGTAAAACACAAGGCTGCAAGATACGTCGCTGCGAGCGCTGGGAGCTTAGCCGTTAAGCCTGTTGTAGAGAATGTTGTAAGCGATGATGTCGTTCGCGATGGCACAGTAAGCCGTTTAGCCAGCCGCAGCATGTTCGTGGCGATTCGTCTCTGAAGAAGTGCGTTCATGGGTTGGGATCGTGTTCGATTTTGAATAAGGCGAGGTGCAAGTTTAGCTGCGTTTAGAGTTTGGGGTCGACACGCAAGCTTGCGCTGCCGGCTCGTTGTCGGATTTCCTGGCCATCGGTGCGAACTACCAATTCGCATTCGATACCGTTGTTGGGTCCAAGGAGAGCTTCGTCGGTGGCGGTTACTTCGAATTCGAGCTTTTCAGAGTCCTTAGTAATCGTCGGCATTGATCCAATAACTTGGACCCCTTTAGGTAATCCCAAGAGGCTTACGGTTGCTTGGCCATCGAAAGGTGTTTTGGGGGTTACACGGAAGGAGATTTTCGCTGTTCCACCTCGTCGGACGCTTGCCGGTTCGCTTGAGAGTTCCACATACGGTTCTGCGATGTGAATCTCGATCAGCTCAGAGGATACGCGGATTCGGCCTGGACCGAGGTAATCGCTTCCTGAAAGAGTCGTTCCCATGACATAGAGCCAACCTTTTCCCAGTGGAGCGGAATTCGAAGCCGTGATTCGCAACATCGCCTGCGATTGGCCTTCTTGAATCGTATCTTTTGGAGGCAATCCTACTCCGTTCGGGCCGAAATCCGCTTGGTATTCAATAGGTTCGGTAAACCCAGCGTTTCTAATGATGCGAACGGGTATGAAAAGTTCACCGCCACGAACTAAGGACGTGGTGGGCTGTTGTAGTTCGATGTGAAAGGGAGCAGGTTGGGTAACGGCTATGGCGAACCGGTCGACCCGGAGGGTACGCCACGCATCCCCGCCGGAGTGGTTGATGAAGGGAACGACTTGTTGGCAACCACCTTCGATTATCACCGAGGGATCCGAGGGGACAGCCCGTATGGTAAACGGAGTTCCTGCGAGTTGAGCGTTTTGCTCAGCGGTAAATTGAATGGGCCAAGTACTGGCTTGGTTCGTGACCACTGGGCTGATCATCCGCACACCTTCGGGAAGGTCATCAGCGATCAATTCATAGGGACCGCTATAGGAAGTCCCCTGCCCTTTCGGGAGGGATACCAAGACTGTCCAGCGATTGCCTTGGGGGATTGCCAATCCTGTCCCGCGAGATCCTTCGACCCAATCGAAAAATCGGCTGGTAAGGACCGGATGGATCGAATTTGGTGGGGATTCAATTTCGATCCGATAGATTGCCGAAGTGGACCCATTGCCGGAAGTGTCGCGGATCTCAAGGATATAATCGCCGTCCGATTTCGGCTCCCATATGACGCTTGGATCAAGCACGTCTTTGAATCCACCTCCTGAGCGGATGGAAGATCCGAAGAGATCGCGGTCGCTCAAGGATCTTGGGTCGGCATCGTCCGCCTCTACTTCGATCGCTTCTTGATTTGATGGATTATTCAAACCCGACGTTGGGGACTCTGGCTCCGATGTCAGTGGGGCTCGGCGAATAAGGATCGCCGGATCGATGGGGTGTCCTAGGGCAGATCCATAAACGCGAACTCGATACTTATCCCCTTTTTTGACATGGATACGAAACTTATCGGTATCGTAGGGTTCGTCGATCACTCCGTTGAGTGCTATGGGCAATTCGGGGACATTCGTTACGTCAGAAGTGCGATCTTCGAGGATATTTCCGTACGGCGAGGATCGAAGCGAAAGTGGCGAGGGGGCATCTGTATACCAAGAGAAGTTTCCAAGCGACGTCGGAACCTTGAGCGTGTTATGAACAGATCCAGAGGGATCACCGATAAGCTCCACGTCGAGTGGTTGGCCGGCTTGTCCGCCCGCTGGATACGCGCTGAGTGGGCGGAGAAAGTCACCGATGTGGATACAGTAGGGGATGTCTCGCGGTGAGTGAACGGATTGTCGGACTTCGATGAATACCTGATGATCCGAAACGCTTTCGGGAACGACGAAGCTCAGTAGGGGGTCTTGGACGTGCAATGCGTTTTCATCGTTCGATCCAAGTTCTCTGCCTTGGCTGTCGAGTGCGCGGATTGCTAAGTCGAATTCGGCGTCTCCATAATGCTGGTCAGCAAGTCGTACGCAATCGACTTCCATCGAAATGCGTTTTCCCGGCGGAGCATCAACACGGAAAACATCGGTGTCGACTTTTCCAAGGATAGTAGTATTCAGCGCAACACGTTGTGCGGTAGCGATCGTGTCGTTTGGTTCGGACGTTTCGGGTTCTACCGGGAACGGTGAGACATGAAAGGTTGCCAGCAGCGACAAGCCTGTTTTGGTGCGGAGACGAAATGGATGTTCGCCGGGCTGACAATCGGGATCTATCTGCAGGACTGCTTTGACTTGTTCTTCGATTCTCCCACCGTGTGCCAATCCGATAGGATTTGGGAGATTGGGGAGTGTCTCGAGCGACAAAGAACGGATCCCTGGTTTGTAGAAGATAAGGTCTTGAGGTTGCTCAAGAAATTTTCCTTGGATGATAACTTCGACGGTAGTACCACGCTGTGCGATTCTCGGGCGAACCCATTCGACATCTCGAAGCATTTCGCCGGCGTGGATGCTGTGATCGACGAGGATGTTGTGTCCGACGAGGATGTTGTGTCCGACGAGGATACTGTGTCCTAAGAGGATGGTGGCGAAAAGAATCGCGCTGAAAACTGTTGGTTTTAGAGAGACGAGTGGATGGATCATCGGGAAGCTTAACTCAAAAGGGCTGGGACAAGTTTCCCGTCTTTGATGATTTCGATTGGGCGAGTACCGAACGCGACCAGCTCTTTATCAGCGTCGATGCCAAGTCCGTGGTAAATCGTGTAGAGGAGGTCTTCGAGAGGGAGAGCGTCACGTGCAGGTTCATTTGCCACCGAGTCGCTTGCACCGTAAATCAAACCGCGTTGGAAACCTCCACCAGCGAGCAGCATCGAGTAGCATCGTGCATGGTGATCTCTTCCGGAATCTTTGTTGATTTTCGGGGTTCGGCCAAATTCCGAGGTGACCCAAAACAAGGTGGTATCGAGTAGCCCGCGGCGATCGAGGTCGGTGACGAGACCGGCGATGGCATGATCAAGCGGGGCCATAAAGTCATCGCAACACTTCTTGACATCGACATGGCAATCCCATGCGCCGTAATCGATGGTGACAAATCGAGTACCAGCTTCTACCAGTCGCCTCGCGATGATCAGGCGTTCTGCAAGTCCCTTTGGATGGAACTTGTTATCCGGCGCGCGGACTTTGCCAGTTACGTCGCTACCGTAGAGAGCAAATGTTTCTTCGGATTCCCCTTCAAAGGAGAAAGCGCGTTGGGCTTCTGGCGAAGTTAGAACGGCATAGGCTTTTGCGTAAAATCCATCCATGGTATCGAGGGTTGCCGGTTCAGCTTCCGTTGCTCGAATCCGTTTCTCGATCAATTCTCTGGCTGCGTTTCGACGTTGGAATCTATCGAGTGATAAGCCTTGCGGAAGTGAGAAATCGCGAACTTTGAAATTCTTGCCTTTGGCTGGGTCATCACCGATTTCAAACACACCATAACTGCTTGGAAGAAAACCGGTGTTACCTGTGAATGCGTTTCGCTTGGGGATGGCAATATAGGGTGGTAGGATTCCTCGGGGCCCTAGTTCATGCGAGAGGATCGATCCCATGGAAGGGTAGTCTATAACGGCGGTTGGAGTATAGCCGGTCGACAGGTGATACGTTGCTAATCCGTGATCAGGTACCTTTCCTACTAGGGTTCGCAGGACCGTAATTTTGTCGGCGACGGAAGCGGTTTTCGGTAGGTTATCGCTGAAGATATCTCCGTTGTTTGTCTTTACTACACCGAACGCACCTCGATATTCGAGCGGAGCTTCTGGTTTCGGATCGAAAGACTCATGCTGCGGGAAGCCACCTCCGAGGTTGAGCTGAATGATACTTTTGATTCGTTCCGGAAGAACACCTTTTGCCGATTGGCTATTGAAGGCCGAGTTTGCTCGTTCGTCGGCTGCTGCGCGAAATTGGAAGAGGTCTCCCAAGGAGATTCCCAGTGCGCCCAGGCTACCGACGAGAAGTGCATCGCGGCGATGAAGTTGTTGAAAACCCGAACAGCCCTGTCGGTAGTTTGGCGGTTGCTGTCGCGAAGAGGAATGCAGCGAATGGTGGCTCATCGGTAGGTAGGTGTCAGGCATAGTAAGGTGGGGAAGTAAATGCCAGAGATACGAGGGGGATTGTTTATGTCAGGGGGGGAAGTTCGAAGCCTTGGCGGCGATCGCGCGAAAGCAAGCCGTCTGCTTGGTCATCATTGACGAACAGTTCGTGTGTGGGGTCCCAACGAAGGGGGCGTTGAAGTTCGCGAGCGATATTGGCGAGGTGGCAGACCGTTACGGAGCGATGTCCGATTTCCACGTCTGCGACCGGTAGCTTGCGTGATTTAATGCAATCGAGCCAGTTTTGCATGTGCCAGCGAGCTTGCCACAAGGCGAGCGAGTCGCTCCATTTACGTTCTTCTTCGTCGCTATCGAGCTGCTTGAGAAGTTCCATTGCGATTTCAGGAGGATTCGAAGTGAATTTATTGCGATTGATTTCTAGTTTCCCTTTTTCGCAAATGAAGACCGCACCACCCATCGGGCCTTTGCCTGGCTCGATTGTGAAGTTAACGGTGACTCCGTTTGCGTATTTCATACGGACCTGACCGCTGAGACCTTCGGAGAGAGGTTCAAGTTCAACTGGGCCTGTATGGTCCATGCCTAGGGCCCATTGGATTTGATCGACACCGTGTGCGCCCCAGTTGGTCATTTGGCCACCAGCGAAATCGCGCCATTGCATCCACCCCATCCAATTGGGATGAAAAGGTCGCTCAGCGGCTTGATTGAGCCACATGTTCCAGTCGAGTCCTTCGGGGATTTTCTCGGCTGGGAAAGGGGAGGATGGCGAGGCTACGGGACCTTCGTAGGCGATCGCGCGGACTTCGAGAATTTTTCCAAGGCCACCGTTTCGGATCAACTCGCAAGCCACGCGGTTCATTTCCATCGAGCGTTGCTGCGTTCCGACTTGCACAATGCGATTCGCTTTTCTTGCATGCTCTACGAGTGCGCGGCCTTCTTGGATGTAAAGCGAGAGTGGCTTTTCGGCGTAGATGTCTTTGCCGGCCAAGCAGGCGTCGATACAAGGTCGGATACGTTGGAATTCCCCCGTGGCGACGATGACTGCATCGATATCTTTGCGGTCGAGGATTTGGCGATAATCGGAATAGACTGGCCAATCGGCTTTTATCTTCTCACGGAAAGCAAGTGCGCGGGGTTGATTGCAATCGGCCACCGCCACGATTTGAGCTGAGTCGGGTAGTTGTTCGATCAACAAGGATCCACGTCCCCCCACGCCGATGGCTCCAACACGGATTCGCTCGTTAGCCCAAGTGGGGTGGAAGGATGAAGCGCGAGATAATTTATTCGTCGAGGAGGCGACAACCAGCGAGCTAGCGGAACCAGCAACGGATAGAAACTTTCGTCGATTCAAACTTGCGTGTTGAGGTAGATTCATCGGAGATCACTCGAGGTGGGAGAGGAAGGTCGACTTGGGTGTCGATTCAAGCGAAAGGAGGGGGCAGATTAGTTCGGTTGTAACGGATTCGTGGAGCAGATGCAACTGAGCGACACCAATCGCAACTGATCGCAACTGTAGGACCATTGCCCGCATGGTTAACCGGCAATGGTTTCTACACGGTGGTTTCTACACGGTGGTTTCTACACGGTGGCTTCCAAGCGGAGATTTCAGAGCATTTTGAAAACCGAATAAGTCCGCCGCTGAAGCGGTGGCAGGAAACGACTTCGATGATCGTTCGACGGTTGGACTAGCTCGCAGACAATCTGCGAGTTACTTCTTGATTCGTGCACCTACTTGATTCTTGCACCTACTTGATTCGTGCACCTAATGGTACAAGTGCATTGAATCGGTCTATCGGTTGATTGGCGACCCATGCAAAAGATCGAAGTAATACGATACGGAAAATTGGGTCGTCAAACGTCCAGCTGTAATGACCTGGGATGCTAACGAATACCCTCCCTTTGTCCTTCTCGTACGTCCATAGCTGCGGTGTCGCTTCTCCATCCTCCAGGCTCGTCGCTAGCAATCCGATCCCAGAAACGTCCCCTGTGAGTAACCAGTAGCTCTCATCGAGAAGATCAAGCTCAGGAACATTGCGCATAATTGGATGACTTGGGTCGCAGTTGCTTAACTGCAACGGCCCGTGCCGATATTTGATCTTGCCACCCCAAGACGCAAGTCCAATGCGTTTCGAAAATTCTCCAACTTGGTCGTTCCCGTTAACTGCCCAGTGCAAGTAAATTGCTCCGCCACCTCGTGCGAAATACGCATCCATCGATTCCTGACGCTTCGGATCCCAACTTCCTTTTTGAAAGAATACCAGCACGTCGGCTTTTTCCAATTGCGTAGCGTTAGGGAACTCCCAAGCGGCTTCGACGTTGACATTCTCTGCGGCGGTAAGCAACTGCCCCCATTGCAGCAGCCATGCGGGATAGTCATGTTCGCTGGGCCCGTGATCCTTTGGGCCTGCGACAAGTACGATGTTCAATTCCTTGAGCTCAGATGGTAAAGCTACCGATCCTTCGAGTACCTTCGCAACTTGTGCTGCGGTGCGCATTGCCGGAGCTGCGAGTGGACCGGAAATTGGCATCGACGGAGCGGGGCTCATCAAATAAGTCATCAAGTCGCGGACTTGTTCGCTCGTGAGCTTGTCGATTAAACCAGTCGGCATAATGGACAACTTCGATGGCTTCATCTCTTCGATGTTGGCTTTGGGGATTTCGATTTGTTTGCCTTCGGAGTCACCGAGCAAGTATTTCAATCCACGATCGCGTAGTACCCCGGTCAAAACTGTTCCATCGTTTAATCGCACTTGGTGTCCGATGAACTCGGGGTTAATCGCATGGCTCGGGTGCTGGATATCCCTGAGATTACTTGCGTAATCCCTGAACGGTAAGTTCGACATGTCTGGGCCGATGATCGGTTCAGCACCTGATCCGGGTTCCGTGTGGCATTTCGAACATCCCACAGATTGGCTGAAGAAAAGCTTGCGTCCCAAGCCCCAATTCCCACCTTCTAACTCGGAGGGCTTTGCCGTAAAGGATTCGAGGTCATCTGTTTGAGCTTGGAGGTTGACCCAAGGTTGTATGAAACGCACGAGCGGCAGTGCTCGCCATTTGGGGGCTTCCTCCGTGGCAAGAGCAACTGAAGATCTGAGCTCACCAGACTTTTTGGTGAGGGTCCATTTCATTGCGACCAGTGGGCCCGTTCCAGCTACGGAGTCAAAAGCAATATGGTCTTGCAACTTAGTCCAACGCACTGGATTCGCTTGCTGTGTGGAAGCAGCAGCACGTTGATCATCAATAGAGTTTAGACTCAAGGTCTCAGTGACCTCTGCGCCGTCGGCGCGAAGTTGAAGTCTGGTTCTTTCCTCTGGCCATGTGTAGTCGAGCTTAGTCCCTGGTTGTAGCTTGGGACGATAGATATCTCTAAGGTCGAGATTGGTGACCAGAGATAGTTTGCCGGCACCTTTGAGCGATTCCCATAATCGGTCGTGCTCGGCGCTTCCTTGAGTCAATGCACGCGAGACACTTAAGTCGAGGTGAGGGATCCAGCCGATCCAATCCTCCTGCTCTGCATCCCAGTGAACCAAAACGCCGTTTGTAGAAGCGTCGACTTGTATTTCAGAGCGCTGCGAAATCAAAGTGTGATCCGAGCCGATGGTTCGCGATTCCGATGAGTGATTCGAAGGGAGTGTAACGGCAACAAAACTTGTTGAGTCTGAATGTTTGAAGTTGATCGAGAGGGTGCGAAGGTCAGGAGTTAGGCCTACGGAAGTGATCGGTAATTGTTGTCGAGGAGCGATCATCTGTCCTTGGACGACTGCGTAGGGTGGAATTAGGTTTTCATAACGGTCAGCGGCTCGGACGAATGGGCCGGCATCGACGAGGATCTGTTTGGACAATTCCGACCAGCGAGTTGGATCGATGGGGGAGTCGAAGGCGATGTTGATTGCATTAGGTGAGGTGCGCCAAGAGAGAACGGGACGCGGTACTGGATGTTTCGCAGCGCGAATTTTATATAAGCTTCCTGTGCCAGCAGGACCGGTCCCCCAGTCGGGAGGTCCGCTGTGGCAAGCGACAACTAAGTCTGCTTGGGGACTGACGCATGCGTCGATGGTGAGTTCCTGCAAGGCAGCAATAAGCTGCGTTTGAGCGGTATAGCCGTGAGGTGTCTTCACCAATTGCGTACGCCAAAGTTTGCCACGCGATTCGCCGCAGACAATTGCGTTATCGGCCCAAGTTGGGGGACCGAATTGAGTGGAGGAGTCAGCCGATGGATTGAAGAACAATCCGCAGGTCGACTGGTGTTGAGGACCGTAGTCAAAGACAGAGGGTTGGTCGAGGACAGTAGGATTGTGAGTTGGATGGCGCGGGGGGAAGCCGTAATGTTGGTTCGGTTCGATATGCAGAAGTTCGTCGAATGGGTTGCCGTTGGGTAGCCAAGTCGCTCCTTCTTGGTCGGTACAGAACAGATCTCCATTGGGATGAAAAGCGATACCGATAGGAAATCGCACACCGGTGCAGATGGTTTCGCGTTTCGAGAAGTCCGGTGAGATCTTTTGAATCGTGCCGCGATCGCTGTTGATGTCGTATTTGCTGTTCCCTTGGTCATCAACCAGGTAAGCATTCGCATAGTTAGCGGTGCCGAGGCCGAAGTAGAGTGCACCGGTTGCGTCTGTCGCTAATCCCACTGCATCGACGTTTTGCACGATCTCGTCCCAGCCTTGGGCAACGATGATTTCTTCATCGCATTGGTCATCGCGGTTTCGATCAAGCAATAATGAAACCTTTCCTTTGCTGGCAACGAAAACACCCCAGCCACGAGGATCGTCGTGTTTAAGGAATTGCATACCGATCGGACCTCGAAGGGCTCCATTGTTTTTGTAGAAAACGTGTGCGTGGTCTTCTAGTTGATCACCATCGGTATCGCTAAGCAAATGGATATCACCGTTGTAGCCAAGAGTGACAAGCTTGCCGTCGGTGCGGTAAGCAACATTGTTGACATTGGTGATCTCGAGCGGTAATCGATGAACTTCAAAACCATCGAAGAGCATTTGAACCGCTGGCGCATTCTCGTGCTTGATCAGTGGTTCGGAAGCTAATGAACCTTTCAAGCTGCGAGGTAAGGTTTCTTTGAGCTTGGTATACTTCTTTTGCAGTTGATCGTGAAGGTTGGTTTGATCTTCGTTCGATAAGACTCCGTCGAAGACGATCAGTTCCGCGATGTCGCAAGCGAGGTTACCGCGAACTTGCTGTTCGGTCGGGCCGTTTGTGTAGAAGCGTGCACCTAGAGTCCATTGATCAATGGAAATTTCTTTGGAATCCCAAGGTCTGCTCCCGGCATCTTTGCCGTCGACTTGCAGATGGATCGCGCGTGCTGTTGGATCGAGTTGGATCGAAAGGATTGCTAGGCTACCGAAGGGGACGGAGTTCGACGACATATTTCGCGATCCGGAAAATCCTTTCCCTTCGATGTTGATCATTTCCCAACGTAGAGACGGACCTGGTCCGAGGTCAACATTTAGTCCCGACATGTAATCACGTTGGTTCGGAGCGTTTGTCGCGAGGAATCCTCGAAAGTCCCCCGGATTATGATGAGGTGCAACGACGATCCAGATACTGCCTGCGTTTAGGGTTTTCATAGGGCATTCCATACGCAGAGCGTCGTCCTGGCCGTCAAACCGGAGAGTTGTACCCTCAGGGGAGCGAATCAGAAGTGGAGCGCTATTGGGGTTAGGTGCAACAAAGTCCCATTTCTGGTTGGAGCGATCAGGCCAACGATCGATCGTGGGTGGATTGCTTTCCGTGGACGCTGCGTCCCGTGCGATACTGCCTGCATCGAGGTGTATCAGTGCTGAGCGTGGAAGCACCAATGGTGAAGCTGGTTCCTGGGCTAACACTGTCTGGGCTAGTACTGTCTGGGCTAGTACTGCACCGAGCAGAATGAGCCCTGCAGCGCGAGAACCTGAAGCGAACGATTGAAGCTGAAAACGACACACGCGAACCTTGTTTAGCGGAACCATGGAGAGAGCTATGGGGAGGTTGAGGTGGCTGGGGTGGGAAGGTACGGGAATGGAAGGTTGCAGGGGCTACCCGCGGGGTGGGAACAAGAGTACAACAGGAATTGATTGTAACGGTAGCACAGGGCTACGATAAGCAAAGTCTAAGGATGAGAAGAGAGAATCATGATAAGCGTTACCAAGCACATAGTGACGGGTTTCTTAGGATGTATTGCAGGGGTTGCAGGAATGGCGGTAGGAAATTTCGCTAAGGGGGACGATGCCTTGTACGAGATGAGGGTCTACACCCCCGAAGACGGTCGTCAGGCTGACCTGCTCAAGTTCATGGAGACAACCGGTGTCCCGTTCTTGAACAAGCATAAGCTTGATTTAGTTGCAGCTTGGGTGCCGAATGACGCAGCGGATCCCCGCGTAGTGACTTTGCTCAAACATGCGGATCGCAAATCATGTGACGCTGCATGGCAAGCATTCGGAGCCGATCCCGCTTGGCAAGCCGCTTACGAAGCCAGTGCGGTGGATGGCAAGAAACCGACGAAGTCGGTCGTGCGGATCTTTTTGAACGCGAACGATTACAGTCCCGCACTGGTTGAAGAGAGTGTTGGCAATCGAGTATTCGAATTGCGAACCTACATCGCCACTCCTGGCAACTTAGCAGCCTTGAACGATCGATTTCGCAATCACACGATCGAGTTGTTCAAGAAGCATGGGATGAACAATGTCGTTTACTGGTCGGTTGCGAATGGTGAGGTGCTCAAGGGCGCCATGTTATTGGATGCTGTTTCGCCGGTTGGACAAGCGAAGGCGGAGATTTCCGGGGATCTACCCGCTACAGGGAATGCCTTGGTGTACTTCTTGACCCATGCATCGGTCGATGCGCAGAAGGCTTCGTTCGGTTCGTTCCGTGATGATCCAGTTTGGAATCAAGTTCGCACTGATTCGGAGAAAGGGGCTGGTGGTTCACTGACAGCCGGAGGTGGAGTGAAGAGCTGGTTCTTGAATCCAACAAGCTTCTCGCCACTGAAGTAAGTTTTAGGCATCGGGATTTCGAACCCTAGTTGATGGATAAAAAAGAAAGACCGCCAAGGGAAACCCTGGCGGTCTTATTTTTTGTTGAATTTTTACAGGTAAGCTTTGTCCGCTTACGCTGTGATTTCGCCCAACACGTGGTGAACGAACTTGTGAACGCTCAAGCCGCTAGCCTTTGCGAAATTGCCAACGCTTTGCTTTTCGTCTTTGACGAATGCTTGCTCGAGTAGAACGCGTTCTGCAAGGAACTGTCGCAAGCGGCCTTCGACCATCTTATCGACGATGTTCGCTGGCTTGCCTTCCTTGAGAGCCAATTCAGTAAGCGTCTTGCGTTCGGCTTCGATGAGTGCTGGATCAAGTTCATCAGCATTCAACGCGGCAGGACTCATGGCAGCGACGTGCATAGCGATATCGCGAGATACGGCATCGTTGTTGCCTTGCAATCCCAATAGTACACCGGCGACGGTGGTTGAGTTGTGGCTGTATCCACCGGTTGGGCCTTCGATTCGGACCATTCGCCCGATTTCGAATTTTTCGCGGATTCGGTTGAAGAGTTCTTCGAATTGCTCTCCGACTGTTTGACCCGGTTTCGATGGGGATGGTTGAGCACGAAGTTCTTCAACGGTCTTGACGTTGCTCTTCGCGAGGGCTTCGGCGAAATCATTAGCGAGTTGAATGAATTCTCCGTTGCCAGCGACAGGAGCGCTTTCGCATTTGAGTTCGACCATTGCTCCAGCGGGTTTATCGCCACCGGCATAGATGCCGAATCGACCGAAAGCGGTTTCGCGATCGGATCGCTTTTCGCTTAGTTTCAATCCGCGTTCACGCAAAATTGCGATCGCTTTGGACTCATCGCCACCGGCTTCGGTTAGAGCTGATTTGCAATCCATCAGTGGCAAGCCAGTTTTTTCGCGCAGTGCCTTCACTGCGCCAGCAGAAATATCTGCCATGTTCACTCTCCATTACGCAAAAAACAACGAATCGATACTGAATATCTGAACGGTAAAGCTGAACGGTAAAGCTGGACAATATATCTGGATCGTGCAGCTTTTAGACCTGTATATCCGACTCAACAAGTCAGGCACAATTCGAGAAGGTGCCTGAGTGATCCAAGGGCGGCTTGAATTTACCGGCCTTGGATTCGCACTACATAACCGGAATGAATCGCTTATTCCATGCTGGCTTTTTCAGCCATTTCAGCCATCTCGGCAACGGTGTCTTTTGCACCGCTAACAGGAGTAGGTTGTGGAACGGTTTTCATCAGTTCTGGATTGTCAGACTTGCCGGCGAGAATCGCATCGGCGAGTTGCTTGACGATCAAATCGATCGAACGGATACCGTCGTCGTTGCCTGGGATTGGCAAGTCGACTTGGGTAGGATCGCAGTCGGTATCAATCAGTGCAACGGTGGTGATTCCGAGCGACTTCGCTTCGCGAATCGCATTCTTTTCCTTTTTCGGATCGATGATCACGAGGCATTCAGGAATGCGGTTTAGTGTTCGGATACCGTTGAGGTTTCGATAGATCTTGCGGTATTCTCGGTTCAATGCAGATTGCATCTTTTTGGAGTAACCGTTGATTTGATCGCTGTTCATGATCTTCTCGAGTTCTTCGAGTCGTCCCATTCGGTCGCGAATGGTGCGGAAGTTGGTCAAGCAACCACCGAGCCAGCGTTCGGAGACGAAAGGCATCCCGCAGCGGGTCGCTTCGCGTTGAATAACTTCCGATGCTTGGCGTTTGGTACCGACGAAGAGGACCAGCGAGCCACCTGCAGCGACTTGGCTGAGGTATTTCTTTGCTCGGAGCATACCGCGAAGGGTTTCGCGGATGTCGATGATGTGGATAAGGTTTTTGCGGCCGTAGATGTACGGCGCCATTTTGGGGTTCCAACGGCTCACGCGGTGTCCGAAGTGCGCCCCTGCTTCAATCAATTTTCCAACGAGTTCGTTTGCCACAGTAGTCTCCTTTACAGCTCTTAGCGAATTCTGCCATGCCCAAATCCACTGGCAAACAATGGAAAAAGCTGAGCACAGACCTGCAACGACGCAGGCCTTCGGCAACAATAAAATCCGCAATCCCTTGAGGGATAAATCCTTGGGCGTTTGACAATGGGGGTCGGAAACCCTTTCATTTCAAACGCTTATGGCGGAAATTACACCGGAATTTTCATTCTCGTCAATCGGAAATGGGGGTTCAGCGGCATGAATGTTCTTGGAAATTCCAGGAAAAGGGTTGTCGGTGCTGGGGTTGAAATTGGTTTACGGGAAGGCATACAGCCGAAAAACGGCATATACTGGGCTTTTCAGGCCGCTTGGTTTTAAAGCCGCTTCGTTTTCGTGCCCGCTAGTTTTCGGTCGTCGAACACTATTCGATATGGGATGTTTTGAGATCGATTTCAAAGAGTAGCCAGAGGGTTTTGGCCAGGAGGTTACCGAGATGAGTTCAACCCATTCGAAGTATTCTGACTCGCCACTTTCGATCCTGGGTTCGGATCGAGGGAATGGATTGAGTCCAACTCGTCGCCGTTTGTTGCAGGTTGGTTCCGCCGGGCTGTTCGGGATTGGTTTGGCGGATTTGATGCGTCTCGAGGCTGCCAGCTCGGTGCAAAACGCGCAGAAGGGCACACCGCGATGTAAATCGGTGATCGTGTTATTTCTTTTTGGAGGTCCGAGCCAATTAGAAACCTTTGACATGAAGCCCGAAGCTCCCGAGAAGATTCGTGGTCCGTACAAGCCGATCGCGTCTCGGAATCCCGATCTGCGAATTTGTGAGCATCTACCACGCTTGGCAAGTTTAGCGGATCAATTTGCCGTGATCCGAACGATGAGCCACACGTTCAACGATCACAGCGGAGGGGCACATTACTTGCAGACTGGAAAACGCTGGCACGTTCCGATCGGAGGTGGTTTTGCACCCACCCCCCGCGACTGGCCTTCAATGGGATCGATTGTCGAGTATGTCGATCAAACGAAGCTTGGGTTAGACCGTCCGATGCCATCGTATATGGTGGTTCCTAATTCGCTCGGTAGGTTACAAGAAGACGGACAGTACCCGCGTCCGGGTGAGCATGCCGGATGGCTTGGGCAGAGATACAATCCGCTGACGACTCGCATTGACAAGCGGAGCAAGGAGGACAATCCCTACTGGCGAGACTGCACGGATGCAGAATTGAAATATGGTATTTCGGGATTGGACCAACGCGATGAACTAGTGCTCGATCGAATGCAATCTAGACATTCGTTGCTTCATCAACTCAATCGCCAATTGCAGCGGGTAGATTCGACGAATTCTAAGGGGGCCATGGAGCCGAATTCACGCGATGGGGCTGAGGATCTGGATGTCTTCAGGCAACGGGCTTTTTCGCTGGCGACTTCGAAAGAGGCGAGGGAAGCCTTAGACATTCAGCGAGAGTCAGATGCAGTGCGCGATCGGTACGGTAGACATTTGTTTGGTCAATCGACTCTGATGGCTCGAAGATTGATCGAATCCGGAGTCCGTTTCGTGACGGTTCAATACGATTGCGTCGATGGATACAGTTGGGATTCGCATCGCAATAGCGATGACGTTGGCAAGCATCTTTTACCCACCTTTGACCAAGCTTGTTCGAGTTTGCTGATCGATTTGAAAGAGCGTGGGATGCTTGAGGAGACAATGGTTATAGCCATGGGGGAGATGGGCCGAACGCCAACGGCCAACGCTCAATGGGGACGCGATCACTGGAGTACGCTTTTTCCTTGTCTCATCGCCGGTGGGGGAGTGCAAGGTGGAGCATTGATCGGGCGCTCTGACAAAGACGCCGCTTATGCGCTCGAGCGACCGGTTTCGCCCGAAGACCTCGCAGCGACCATTTATGAATCATTGGGAATCGATCCTGAGATGCGAGTCAATGATTTTCAAAACCGTCCTACGCCGATCGTCGACGGCGGCAAGCCGGTGCACGAGTTGTTTTAAGGCAGTCCCCTTCTGTCGATTGGTAACGCCGATATCTGTCGTTCCTTCTCTTTAATCCAGGGGACGACTATACTGACGAGCAAGCGAACTGGTGCTGTCATCGTGTAATGCATACAGTACCGAATCGCACATGTGTCATTACAGATGTTGGAATTGGGATTTCGTTAAGCCGTTTTTATGACAGCAAGTTTTTGTATCGGTGTCGATTTAGGAACTACCAATAACGTTTTGGCCTTTGCTCCAATCGATGAGTCGGAAGCGATGATTGGGGTGTTGCCGATCCCACAAGTGACGGCTCCGGGATCGGTCGAAAATCGATTGTCACTCCCTTCTTTTTTGTACATACCTGCCAGTGATGATGCGGCATTTGAAGTACCGGGGCTTGCGGGTAACAGTGGCGGTAGTTTGGGAGTCGTCGGCGACTATGCCCGGCGCATTTCTGCTGAGCAACCCGATCGTGTGGTGGTTGCAGCCAAGAGTTGGTTGTGCAATCCCAACGTGGACAGGCAGTCAGCAATTCTGCCATGGGATTCGCCGATTGAATCGAAGCTCTCTCCGGTGGATGTGAGTACGATCTACCTTCGGCATTTGGTGGAAACTTGGAATCTTCGATTTCCCGATGCACCGTTCCATGAGCAGTCTGTAGTCTTGACCGTTCCTGCTTCCTTCGATCCCACTGCTCGTGAGTGGACGCGGCAAGCGGCGATTGCGGCGGGATTTCCCGAGAGTTTTGTTTTTCTCGAAGAGCCTCAAGCGGCTTTGTACAATTGGGTCCATGCGCACAGCAAAGATTGGCGCAAGGCTTTGCGTGAAGGGGATACGCTTCTGGTCTGCGATGTCGGAGGAGGCACGACCGATTTAACACTGGTACGCGTCGAGGGTGAGCATGGGGAATTGACCCTCAATCGCTTAGCTGTCGGTAACCACTTGCTTGTCGGCGGTGACAATATGGATTTGGCTCTCGCTCACGTCGCGAGCGAGTTGTTCGCTCAAAAAGGGGTGCAGCTGAATGCTTGGCAGTCCCTTTCCTTGTGGCATAGTTGCCGGACAGCGAAGGAGAAGTTACTCGGTCACAATGCACCGGAATCGTTTCCTTTGACGGTACTAGGACGGGGCAGCAAATTGATCGGAGGGACGGTAACTGCGTTATTGGAGAAGCAAGCGGTTATCGAAGCGTTGGTAGATGGGTTTTTCCCAATGGTTGGTGCTACCGATCGACCGCTCGACCAGGAAGCAAGCGGGTTTCAAGAGTTGGGGCTTGAGTATGCAAGTGACTCTGCGATCACGCGACACATCGCGGCCTTTTTGCAAGATCACGCTCAAGATTCCGCAGTGGGAAATGAGCCCATGCGAGTCACGCATATCCTCTTCAATGGTGGGGTTTTCAATGCGGATCCTTTTCGCGCAAGGATTCTCCAAACGCTTGCAAGTTGGCGAGAAGACCGCCAGCAACCGGTTGTGCTAGGCGGTGTTGAGGAGCTTGACCAAGCAGTTGCTTGTGGAGCTACGTATTATGCTTGGGCTCGCAAGCACGGTGGTGTGAGGATTCGTGGAGGCTTATCTCGAAGTTACTACATAGGGATCGAGAGTTCCGGACCATCTATACCCGGCTTACCGAGACCTTTGCACGCTTTATGTGTCGCGGCGCATGGAATGGAAGAGGGAACACATAGCGATGTGCCGAGCCGTCCGATCGGATTGAAGGTTGGGCATAAGGCACGGTTTCGATTCTTTACTAGTACAGTGCGCAAGCAAGACCGGCCAGGTGTGTTGGTCAAGCACTGGGATAGCGATGAATTGCAGGAAGCTTCGCCGCTTGAGGTGACCTTGGGGGATAGCAGCAGCGGTACTGCGGGTACTGGGACTGGAATTGTTCCAGTTCAATTTCATAGCAGTATCACGGAGCTAGGCGTGTTGGAGTTATCGTGCAAGGGGACTCAGAGCGACCAAGAATGGTTGCTTGCGATGAACGTACGTGAGGATGCATCTTGAAATTACAACTACCTTGCACCAAGTTTTGTGGGTTTACTCGAGTTGGAGACATTCAAGCCGCGTTGGAGTTGGGGGTTGAAGCGATCGGATTGAATTTTTATCCGAAGAGCAAACGGTATATCGAGCCGAAGCGGGCTAGATCGATGCTCGACGAGTTCTCGAATTCTTTGGGGGCGAGCAAGGTTAAGCCGCAGTTTATCGGCGTGTTTGTGGATGATACACCTGAGCAAGTCCTTGAGGTTTTGAGGAGTTGCCCTTTGGATGCGATTCAATTGCATGGGGAGGAGTCCACGCAATGGATTGAAAAAGCCGAGTCCTTGCCGACTTGGCCAGGTGTTCCAATTCTACGAGCCCTTCCGTATCGTGGTCCGGAAGATGATGCGCTGATCCGAAGTTGGGGGGCTATGGTGGCATCCGAGACTTCGTCGGTATTTGGTTTATTGATCGATGCATACGATCCGGTTCATAAGGGGGGTACAGGTAAGCAGGTCGCTTGGGAGTTGCTTGATCCGCGGCCGGATTGCTTCCGTTTCAATGGAGCAGATGGGTCAGGGGAAGCTCCGCATGACGTCCCGTTCTTATTGGCGGGAGGGTTGACGCCGGAGAACGTTGCGAGGGGGATGAAGGTAGTGCGTCCTGCGGGAGTGGACGTGGCGTCGGGGATTGAATCAGAACCGGGGATCAAGGATGTCGAGAAGATGAAGCGTTTTATGGATGCATACCGCAGTTGCGTCTAGTGCATTCCGGAAACAAA